>PVMK01184418.1_pt1 | contig 93098 bp, 99 predicted proteins | sample 1853481 | NCBI WGS metagenome assembly PVMK01 (sample SAMN08533507, study PRJNA380276) | Marine sediment metagenome, whole genome shotgun sequencing project.
TGTGGTGGAAAAAAGCGGAGAATCGATTTGTTGTGATGAACCGCAGGGGGGGGGAAATGGCCATCGTCGGAGATTCCGGGCGTGAAAGAGAGCGTTTTCCGGTCATTTACGGCGCCCATATCAAGGTCAACGACGGTGTTCTTGTCAAAAGCCGGAGACCTTCTCGTAACGTGGGATCCCTTTTGCAACACCGATTATTACGGAAGTCGATGGAACGGTTAAATTTCGGCGATATCAACCCCGGTAAAACCATGCAGGAGAAAGTCGACCCTGTCACCGGAAAATCGAGCCGAACGATCATCGAATCTAAAAGTGGTGAGGAACGTCCGAGAATTTCAATCAAGGACAAAGATGGGAAAAACCGGCAGCCTGCCGGAGTTCATCCCGGCGAGGCACGCTATTTACTGCCCATAAATGCCATTTTGCTGGTTGAAGAAAGGGGATGGTGTTAAGGCTGGAGATGTTATAGCGAAACTGCCCCGAGCCACCACCAAGACCAAGGATATTACCGGTGGTCTTCCAAGGGTGGCTGAACTTTTTGAAGTTCGAAAGCCGAAAGAAACCGCTGTCCTGAGCGAAATCGACGGGCATGTTTCAATATCGAAGGCAACCAAAAAAGGAAAACAGAAAGTCACCGTTACTCCCATAGATGATGTTGGTGAAAAGAAAGAATATTTAATTGCGCGGGGCAAGCATATTAACGTATATGAAGGGGACTATATCCGGGCGGGTGAGGCGCTGATCAGTGGTTCCGCGATCCCCCAGGATATATTGAATATTAAGGGAGAAATTGCACTGGCACGATATCTCGTGGATGAGGTGCAGGAAGTTTATCGCCTGCAAGGCGTCCGGATTAATGACAAGCACATCGAGGTCATTGTGCGTCAGATGATGCAGCGTGTTAAGGTTCTCGATGCCGGAGATACCGAATTTATTCTTGAAGAACAGGTCGACCGGAAAATCTTTGAGAAAATTAACCGTGGGGTCATCGAAAAGGGGAAGAAACCCGCTGTCGCAGAACCGCTTATCTCTGGGGATCACCAAAGCGTCACTTTCCACTGAAAGTTTTATCTCAGCCGCTTCGTTTCAGGAGACGACGAAAGTCCTTGCCGACGCCGCCATTGCCGGAAGAGTGGATACATTACAGGGGCTCAAAGAAAACGTTATTATGGGAAGGATCATTCCTGCCGGTACCGGACTTCCCCAACATAGAGATGTGGAGATTGTAACGAGTTAGGGAAACGTATGCCGTAGCGCTGTTGTTGTGAACGGTTGCTCTAAACGGTGTTCCGCTAAGGGTTCGCGCAAAAACAACTTCGCAGAATTGGCGCTCAGATTTGGTTCAGGTTTGGCTGATCCGAGAGAGCAAAACCACAGGAATAGCGAGCTATTTCGCGGATTTTGCGAGTGAGGTATCAGCCAAAGATGGGCTGAAGCCGAGATGTAAAAATGTGAAGTTATTTTTGCGCGAGCCCTAAGTATTAATTGGGATAAATAATATATTAATATCCTATAAAAAGCTTGACAAACTAAGCTTGAATCCTTAATAATGATCACTTTGCCAACGTTAGAATCTCGCTTATAAAAACAAAAGGATCTGATTAAAAAAATGCCGACAATTAATCAACTGGTAAGAAAAGGAAGAAAGCGAATAAAGAAGAAGACCACGACTCCGGCACTTAAAGGGGCGCCTCAGAAAAGAGGTGTCTGTACACGTGTATACACATCGACGCCCAAGAAGCCCAATTCTGCTTTGCGGAAAGTTGCCAGGGTCAGGTTGACCACCGGTGTAGAAGTGACCGCATATATACCCGGTATTGGGCATAATCTCCAAGAGCACTCGGTTGTTCTGGTTCGTGGCGGGCGCGTTAAGGACCTGCCGGGTGTAAGGTATCATGTCGTCAGAGGCACACTTGATGCCCTTAGGCGTTGAGGATCGGAGGCAGGGCAGGTCAAAATACGGCTCAAAAAAGCCCAAGTAGAACAATGATACATAATCCACGACACTAGCCTGGATCGTGCAGTATGAAGATAAACAACAAAATAACAACGATGGTGTAACCTATGCCGAGAAGAAGAGAAGTGCCCGAACGGATCATTGTGCCGGATTCCAAGTATAACAATAAGTTGGTATCAAGATTCATAAAAACTATTATGAGGGACGGGAAAAAGAGTACGGCCGAGTCAATTCTGTACGATGCATTCGATATTATCGAACAAAAGACTAAAGAGCCCCCCGTAAAAATTTTTGAGCAGGCACTTGAAAATGTAAAGCCAATGATCGAGGTTAAATCGCGCCGAGTTGGGGGATCAACCTATCAGGTTCCAACAGAAATTCGACCGTCGCGGAAAACGGCTCTGGGGAATTCGCTGGGTTATCAGTTTTGCTCGTAAAAGATCTGAAAAGGGAATGGTTAATAAACTGGCGGCGGAGCTTTTGGATGCGGCCAATAAGCGTGGTGCTTCCGTAAAAAAACGAGAAGACACCCATAAGATGGCTGATGCGAACAAGGCGTTTGCGCATTACAGATGGTAAAAATTTGGGATGACTTTCATTGGGTTGAGTATCCATAATGGAAAGATCTAACCCCATGGGGTTAGGAGAAATATAAAGGTGTTCATAGCTAACCCATTTTAAAGGGAGGGAAAAAAGATGGCGAAGCAAAAGTTTGAGCGGACCAAGCCGCATGTAAATGTGGGCACGATCGGGCATATAGATCACGGCAAGACGACCTTGACGGCTGCGATAACAAAGCACATGTGCTTGAAGGGGATGGCGGATTTTGTACCGTTCGATCAGATAGACAAAGCTCCGGAGGAGAAGGAGCGCGGTATAACCATAGCGACGGCACATGTTGAGTATGAGACGGACAATCGTCATTATGCGCATGTGGATTGTCCGGGTCATGCGGATTACATCAAGAACATGATCACGGGTGCGGCGCAGATGGACGGCGCCATTTTGGTGGTAGGTGCGGATGACGGTCCCATGCCCCAGACCCGGGAGCACATATTGTTGGCGCGTCAGGTGGGAGTTCCGCAGATGGTTGTATTTTTAAACAAGACTGACATGGTGGATGATGATGAGCTAATAGAGCTTGTTGAGCTGGAGCTTCGGGAATTATTGGACAAGTACGAGTTTCCCGGAGATGACACGCCGATCATCCGCGGGAGTGCATTGAAGGCCTTGAGAGCGATGATGTTAACAGTGAGGATGCCAAGTGTATTTTTGAGTTATTGGATGCGGTGGACACATTTATTCCCGAGCCCAAGCGTGACATAGACAAGCCGTTTTTGATGCCGATAGAGGATGTTTTCAGCATATCGGGCCGGGGTACGGTTGTGACGGGTCGTGTTGATCGAGGCATAATTCATGTGGGGGATAATATTGAAATTGTTGGGGATTCGTCCGACCCTGAAGACGGTGTGTACCGGAGTAGAGATGTTCCGGAAGCTTTTGGATGAGGGTCGAGCCGGAGACAACATCGGGGTATTAATTCGTGGCACCAAGCGTGATGAAGTTGAGCGCGGTCAGGTTGTCGCGGTGCCGGGTTCGATTGAGCCTCACACGAAGTTCAAGGCCGAAGTCTACATTTTGAGCAAGGAGGAAGGGGGTCGTCACACGCCGTTTTTCAGCTGTTACCGGCCGCAGTTTTATTTCAGGACGACGGACGTTACGGGTGATTTGATGTTGCCTGAAGGTGTAGAGATGGTTATGCCGGGAGACAATGTAACGATTACGGCGGAGTTGATAACTCCCATAGCGATGGAAAAAGAACTCAGGTTTGCCATCAGAGAAGGCGGTCGGACGGTTGGCGCCGGTGTGGTGAGCGAGATTATAGAGTAAAGAGAAATAGAATAATGATTATGAATACTAAAATCAGGATCAGGCTCAAAGCATACGATCATAAACTTTCTGGATCAGTCTGTTGCGGATATTGTTGATACGGCTAATAAAACCGGAGCAAAAGTGGTCGGCCGATACCGCTTCCGACACGAATCAATAAGTATTGTGTTCTGCGATCACCTCATGTCGACAAGAAATCTCGCGAGCAGTTTGAGATCAGAACACATAAACGGTTGCTTGATATTCTGGAACCGACCCAACAAACCGTTGATGCTTTGATGAAACTGGATCTTTCTCCAGGGGTAGATGTTGAGATTAAGCTGTAGCATTTAACGCGGTTGTTTTGTAAGCGCTGCAAAGGGGCGGAATAAAGGTAATGAGTAAAGGATTGATTGGTAAAAAAATTGGGATGATAGGGTTGTTTACCCCTGAAGGTCAAACACCTGCCGGTAACGGTTGTCCAGGTGGGGCCCGTGTTCGGTAACCCAGATAAAGACGATCGATACGGATGGATATAATGCACTTCAACTTGGGTTTGGCGAGAAAAAGAAATCTCGTGTTAACAAGCCGATGGAAGGACATTTGAAAAAAAGCGGGGAAACACGTTATGCATTTTCTGCGTGAGATCCGTGTGGATAATCCAGCTGAATACAATCTCGGCCAGGCGATTAACCCGGACATTTTTGAGATTGGGGAACGTGTTGATGTCTCCGGCGTCACCAAAGGGAAGGGATGCCGGTGTCATTAAACGGCATGGGTTCCATGGCGGCAAAAAGACTCACGGTAGTCACAGTCACAGAATTCCAGGCTCCATCGGTTGTAGTGCCACGCCTGCAAAAGTGATTAAAGGAAAAAAAATGCCGGGCCAATATGGCAATCGTCGTAACACGGTTCGAAACTTGGAAATTGTCGACATCAGATCTGAAGAGAATATTATTCTGATAAAAGGTGCAATTCCCTGGATCGGGGTGCGGCATTGTTGAGATCAAAAAACCCAAAATTCGCAGAATAGATGGAATTATTCGCTAAGGATTTTATTAATTTTTAAATTATAATTTTTTGAGATGTAATTATGGCTCTTGTAGATGTTCTTAATCGTAAAGCAGAAAAAGTTTCACAGGCTGAACTTCCAGATACTATTTTCAGCATACCCGTTAAATCGAATGTGTTGCATGAAGTTGTGACCATGCAGCTCGCAAATAGACGTGCAGGGTCAGCATCTGTAAAACATCGCAGCGATGTTAAAGGGAGTGGAAGAAAACTTCATAGACAGAAAGGGACCGGCCGTGCGCGTCGCGGTAATGCCAAATCACCGCTTTTAAGAGGGCGGCGGTTCGGCGTTTGGCCCTGATCCCAAAGTCGTACTCTTATAATGTTCCGAAAAAGGTAAAACGGCTGGCCATTAAAATGGCCTTGAGCAGCAAGCTGAAGGAAGACAGCCTTGTGGTGCTCGACGAACTTGATCTGGATAGGATTAAAACCAAGGATTTCCTCGAGATTATGGATGCTTTGAGCACTCAAAATGCTTTGATTATCACCGAAAAAACGAACGAGCACCTGGTGTTGTCTGCCAGAAATGTTCCGGGCATAAAGGTTTTAAAAGTAGAAGGAATGAACGTATATGACATTCTTAAATATAAGAATGTGGTTTTGCTCGAGTCTTCGCTAAAGTCTATTGAAGGGAGGCTGGTTGGATGATTCCGTACGATTTAATAAGACGTCCCTTGATCACTGAAAAGACAAACATTCAAAAAGAGAGTTATAATCAGATTACGTTTGAAGTTGATCGCAATGCCAATCGGGTTGAGATTAAAAGGGCTATTCAAGACATTTTCAACGTAAAAGTCGCCAGTGTAAAAACCATGCAGGTTAAGGGAAAGACCAAACAAAGGGGTCGGATTATCGGGAAAACGTAGAGACTGGAAAAAAGCAATTGTCAAATTGATGCCCGGTGAGCGCATTGATTTTTTTGAAGGAGTTTAAAGGGGTAAAGAATGGCTGTAAAAAAAGTTAAACCGACTTCCCCCGGGAGGCGTGCTCAATCGTATTCAACATTTGATGAAATCACAAGAGTCGCCCCTGAAAAAAGCCTGCTAAAAGTCCTCAGGAAAAAAGGGGGCCGCAATGTTTATGGTCGTATCACATGCAGGCACCGCGGGAGGGCGGGAATAAGCGGCACTACCGGATTATCGATTTTAAACGGGACAAGACCGGAATTCCGGGCAAAGTCGCTACCATAGAGTATGATCCGAATCGATCCGCGAGAATTGCCCTTCTCCATTATGTTGATGGTGAGAAACGATACATACTGGCGCCGGTTAATCTTTGCGTGGGGGATACGGTGCTTTCAGGACCCGATGCAGATATAAAACCCGGGAATACGCTTCCGCTGAGCAATATTCCGCTGGGAACACATATTCACAACATTGAGTTGCGGATCGGAAAAGGCGGACAGATTGTCAGAAGCGCCGGAACATACGCCCAACTGATGGCAAAGGAAGATCGTTATGCGCTTATAAAGCTTCCATCCGGCGAAGTTCGGATGATTCTTTTGAAATGCAAGGCGACCATCGGCCAGCTGGGCAACGTGATTCATGAGAACATATCTCTCGGTAAAGCGGGTCGTAAGCGTTGGCTCGGAAGACGTCCCAAGGTGAGAGGTGTCGCCATGAATCCGGTTGATCATCCAATGGGCGGGGGCGAAGGCAGATCCTCGGGCGGACGACATCCATGCAGTCCCCTTGGGGCATGCCGTCAAAGGGCTTTAAAACCCGCAAGAAAAGGAAAAGCAATCGCTATATCGTCAAAAAGCGTACCAAGAGATAGCAGGGAGAGCAGTTTATGGCACGATCGTTGAAAAAAGGTCCGTTTATTGAAGAAAAATTGTTAAGGAAAGTGCTTGTCGCTCAGGAAACCCGGAGTAACCGAGTTATCAAGACATGGTCGAGAAGATCGACAATTATTCCTGAGATGGTGGGGATTACATTAGCGGTTCATAATGGGAAAAAGTTTGTTCCGGTATTTGTTACCGAAGACATGGTTGGGCACAAACTGGGTGAATTTTCACCGACCCGCACTTATTATGGTCATGCTGCTGATAGGAAAACAAGGTTGAAGCGTTAAGGTTTGCAGAAAAGGAACTGTTTGTAATGGAAGTCAGAGCTGTAACGAAATATGTGCGTATTTCTTCTCAAAAGGTTCGTATGATCCTTGGTGCTGTTAAGGGGAAGCCGGTAGAAGAGAGCCTGGAAATACTCAAATTTATGCCGCAGAAGGCGGCATCTATTGTTGAAAAAACAATCAGAAGTGCTGTGGCGAATGCAGATCAATATCCGGATATCGATCTGGATTCAATGGTTGTCCGTAATATAACTGCAGACCAGGGGCCCACATTGAAACGTTTCAAAGCAAGGGCGCGCGGCAGGGGTACACGTATTTTAAAGAGAACTGCTCATATTACGGTTATTTTAGCTGATGATTAGACCTAAAAGGGAGGTAAAAGCTTGGGCCAGAAAGTAAATCCTATTGGATTAAGGCTGGGTATTGTTAAGACTTGGGAATCGCGGTGGTATGCCGGAAAGAAATATGCAAATTATATTCTGGAAGATTATAATATCCGAAAATTTTTGAAGAAGAGACTCTACCACGCAGGCATCTCCAGGGTTGAAATCGAAAGATCGTCCAGACGTGTCAGGCTCCGGGTTTTTACGTCCAGGCCCGGGATTGTAATCGGCAAGAAAGGCGCTGAAATATCATTGCTCAAGAAAGAGCTTGAAAAAATCATTTCTCATGAAGTCATTATCGATATTCAGGAGGTCAGAAAACCCGAGATGGATGCACAGCTTGTGGCTGAAAATATCGCGCTTCAGATTGAACGGCGGGTTGCATTCCGGCGAGCCATGAAGCGTGGCATTTCCTCTGCCATGCGGTTTGGCGCAGAGGGTATAAAGATTATATGTTCAGGCCGACTGGGCGGTGCGGAGATGGCAAGGACAGAACAGTACAGAGAAGGTCGAATACCGTTACATACCTTAAGGGCCGATATCGACTATGGTTTTATAGAAGCACGCACAACATACGGTATTATCGGTGTAAAGGTGTTTATTTTTAAAGGTGAGATTTTAAAAAAAGATAAGGTGCCGGTTAGCTAGCTCCCATTGGAACTTCCTATTATAGACGGCAAGGCCGTCCGACCGTCTTGCGAGCGAAGGCGTTGCGGGCAGGCGTTTTACAGGATCGCGAAGCGATTGGATACTTATACATAACGATGAAGTATTGGAGAGAGAGGACATGCTTAGTCCCAAGAAGGTAAAATTTCGAAAACAGCAAAAAGGCAAAATGAGAGGCACTGCATATCGAGGGTGTAATCTCGATTTCGGCGAATTTGGATTGCAGGCAATAGAATGCGGTACACTCAGTTCAAAACAGATTGAGGCCGCGCGTATCGCGATGACACGGCATGTCAAAAGAGGCGGTAAGATGTGGATAAAGATATTTCCTGATAAGCCTTTTACAAAAAAACCTGCTGAAGTCAGGATGGGAAAAGGAAAGGGATCTCCCGAGGGATGGGTTGCGGTCGTTCGGCCCGGTAGAGTACTTTATGAGATGGAGGGTGTTCCCAGAGAACTGGCAAAAGAAGCATTTCGACTTGCTTCACATAAGCTTTCTGTAAAAACAAGGTTCGTAGAGAGGGGTAATCTGTAATGAAAGCGAGCGAGATCAGAGCGCTGAGTGCCGAAGAAATGCTGAGAAAAGCAGATGATCTTAAACAGGAATTTTTTAATCTGCGCTTTCAGCATGAAACCGGACAGCTTGAAAATCCCCAGAAAATGAAGCAGACCAAGCGTGACATTGCCAGGGTTAAAACCATAATAAAGCAACTTGAATTGGGTAAAGAGGCAGAATAGTTGTTGCCATGAAAAAAAAGTTAATAAAAAGACAAATAATCGGGACAGTAGTCAGCGACAAGATGGACAAGACCGTCATCGTAATGGTTGAGCGGCTCGTTAAACACAAATTTTATAAGAAATATATCAGGAGGCGTTCCAAGTTCGCCGTTCATGATGAAAACAATGCTTGCCGAGCCGGAGATAAAGTTTTGATAACTCAGTCAAAGCCGCTGAGTAAAACCAAACGGTGGCGCATAAGCGATGTCGTCGAAAAAGCTGTTTGATTGTTATCAGGGGGCAAAAAGGCGAAAATCCAGCTTTTTGTCAATGTTTCATTTTAGGTTTTAATAATAAGTGTCTGTTAGATATTCCGAAAATAGACCTTTAAAGCCAAAGACGTGAGGGGTCCGATTTATTTCGGAAGTCGTCATATACAAGGAAAGTTTAAAAGATGATTCAGGCGGAGACACGATTAACCGTGGCAGACAATTCAGGCGCCAAGGTGCTGTATTGCATAAAAGTTCTTGGTGGTTCCCGAAGGCGATATGCAAGTATTGGCGACATCATCGTCGTATCTATTAAAGAAGCGATACCGAATACCAAGGTCAAAAAAGGCGATATACTCAAGGCTGTTGTAGTTCGGACGAAAAAGGAAATCCGAAGACCGGATGGATCCTTCATACGATTCGATGATAATTCAGCGGTTTTAATTACACAAAACAGGGAACCTATCGGGACCCGTATATTTGGTCCGGTGGCCAGAGAACTTCGAGCCAAAAGATTTATGAAAATTATATCGTTGGCTCCAGAGGTGTTATAGCCCGGCGATTTTACATCCTGTGGAGAGTTGATTCATGTTAAATAATAAATGTCATATAAAAAAAGACGACAAAGTCAAAGTTGTTGCCGGTAAAGATAAAGGTAAAGTCGGGAAAGTTCTGGGTATAAATAGAAAGAGCAGCCGAATTATCGTTGAAAATATCAACATGGTAAAAAAACACACCAGAGCCAGCGCAAAGCACAGACAGGGCGGAATTATTGAGACCGAGGCTCCAATCCATCGGTCCAACGTTATGTTGCTGTGCAATAAGTGTGTTACCCCTGTTCGTATAAAAATGAAGCGTCTTGAGGATGGGAAAAAAAATTCGTGTCTGCAGGAAATGCAACGAGATCATGGATTCTTAGGATCGCGTTCCGGAGGAATTGAATGTCACAGTTGAAAAAATATTATTATAAAGAAGTTGTCCCCAGACTCTTCGAAACCTTTAAGTACAAGAACATCATGCAGGTTCCAAAACTTGACAAGGTGGTATTAAATATGGGGCTTGGCGAAGCGATTCATAATATTAAACTCCTTGATTCAGCAGCAGAGGAGCTTAAAATAATTGCAGGCCAGCATCCGGTGGTTACCCGTGCCAAGAAATCCATCGCAGCGTTTAAGCTGAGGGAAGGGAATGCCCATTGGGTGCATGGTTACCCTTCGCCGTAAGCGCATGTATGATTTTTATTATAAATTGGTAAATATCGCATTGCCTCGTGTTCGTGACTTTAGAGGTCTATCGGGGAATGCCCTTGATGGTCACGGCAATTATAGCCTTGGGATTAAAGAACAGATTATATTTCCTGAAATCGATTACGATAAAATTGATAAAATTAAAGGTCTTAACATATCCATCGTTACGACTGCAAATACCGATGAAGAAGGGAAAAGAACTCCTGCGACTATTGGGTACGCCGTTTCGTAATTGAATAATGAAAAATGAAGAATGATGAACTCGTAAAAAGTCTGATTTTGTTCGCTCCGCAAGCAATTTTGGGATTCATGACTCGTCTGGCTAAATTGCAAGAACTCGGGCTAACGCCCTCAAACAGCTTGCAATTTTTAACGCCAGACTCATCATGAATCTTTATCCAAAATTGCTCGATGTCGCTCACAAAAGACTTTTTGCGAAGCTGTCAAGAATAAAGGATGTGTGTCGAAGATTGACGCTATGACAAGCGTTCAATCTTCAACTTAAAGGGGGGAAGATTTGGCAAAAAAATCGCTTAAAATTAAAGCAATGCGAAAACCCAAGTTCAAAGTGAGACAATACAACCGCTGTCCCATTTGCGGGAGGCCCAGAGGTTTTTTAAGGAAATTTGGAATTTGTCGTATTTGTTTCCGGAACCTTGCTTCCCAAGGTAAGCTTCCCGGTGTCACGAAATCTAGCTGGTAGTCGATCGAGATTTATTATAAAAAGAAACTGTATCAATAAGTTGTAAAGATTTTTCAAAGTGTTAAATTAAATAGCGGAGAAGATTATGGCAATGAGTGATCCAATTGCGGACCTGCTGACCCGAATTCGGAACGCAGGAAAGGCAAAATTCAACAGCGTCGATATTCCAGGGGCAAAAATAAAAATTGAATTGGCCAGAGTATTAAAAGATGAAGGGTTTATCAGAAATTATAAATTCATCAAAGATAAGAAGCAGGGCATATTGCGTATTTATCTTAAGTATGACAAGAGAGACACCCACGCGATTTTTGGTCTTACCCGTGTAAGTAAGCCGAGTCGGCGTGTTTATTCCAAAAGTAAGGGATATAGAGTCGGTTCTGAACGGTACGGGGATTGCTATTTTATCGACATCAAAAGGGATAATGACGGATAAAAAAGCCAGGGCTGCAGATGTAGGTGGAGAGATTCTCTGCAATATTTGGTAAAAAGGAGTAATGAATGTCCAGAGTAGGTAAAACACCCATACCCATACCTGAAAAGACGAAGATCACCTATAAAGACAGAGTAATTACTGTCCAGGGTGAAAAGGGCACTCTAAAAAGAACCGTCCATCCTGCAGTGGATCTAAAGATCGAAGACAGGATGATCCGTGTGAATATTATTAACGATGACAGGAACAGTCAGGCTTTTCGCGGACTGACCCGCAGTCTGGTGGCTAACATGGTTATCGGCGTGAGCCAAGGATTTGAAAGGGTACTGGAAATACACGGTATCGGCTATCGAGCTACCCTGAGTGGCAATCATATCGAATTTAATCTCGGATTTTCACATCCGATTAAATTCGATCTTCCCGAAGGCATCTCAGCATCCATTGACAAAAAAAATGTTATAAAACTCACTGGTATCGATAAAGAGCTGTTGGGTCATACCGCTGCATCTATTCGGAGATTGAGGCCTCCCGAACCCTATAAGGGAAAGGGAATAAAATATGCCGAAGAGTATATTCAGCGAAAAGCCGGAAAGGCAGGAACTAAAGCATTATAAGGTTATAGAATATGGGATCTTTGAATCCAAAAAAAAGAGCACGTTTAACGAGAAAAAAGAGAATCAGAAAGAATCTTGTCGGCACACCGGAACGGCCGAGACTGAGTGTCTTCCGAAGCGCGAAGCATATTTACGCCCAGGTCATTGATGACATCCATGGACAAACTCTGGTGACAGCGTCAAGTATGGATAAATCCGTAAAGGAACAGCCTGTATTTGAAAACAAAATTGCTGTGGCAGGTTTTGTTGGGAAACTCTTGGGAGAAAGGGCTACCAAAAAGGGTCTACGTCAAGTTGTTTTTGACCGAAATGGTTTTTTATATCATGGACGGGTTAAAGCTGTTTCTGAGAGTGCACGTGAGGCAGGTCTGGATTTTTAAGGGTTTGACATATTAAAATTTAATTGCAGGTCACAAAGATTAAGCAAATTATTGTGACAGGGTAAAATCTTAATTTGAGTCATTCACGGTGAAGGAGGCAGATTTTTGTTCAAACAGGATAAAGGCGAAAATCAATTAATCGATAAGGTCGTTTACATTAACCGGGTTGCAAAAGTTGTCAAGGGAGGACGCCGTTTCAGCTTTAGTGCAATCGTGGTGGTTGGTGATGGCGAAGGGAGTGTTGGCCAAGGGCTTGGAAAAGCCGGAGAGGTGCCCGAAGCGATCCGTAAAGGTATTGAAAAAGCTAAGAAAAACATGGTGAAATTCCCCTTGGTCGACGGAACAATACCTTATGTGGTTATCGGAAAGTACGGTGCCGGACGTGTTTTGTTAAAGCCTGCTTCCCAAGGAACCGGTCTTATTGCAGGCGGCGCTGTTCGAGCGGTGCTTGAAGCAGCGGGGAATCCAGAATATTCTTACAAAGTGTATGGGTTCACATAATCCTCACAATGTGGTGAAGGCAACCATTGAAGGACTATGTCGATTGCAGAGTCGTGAACAAGTGGCTGCAAGACGGGGTATAAGGGGTGGAAGACCTTTAGAATTAAAGATTCAAGAATGACCAATGATGATTAGAAATGCAATAATCTATGGGAATCTTCGGTCATCGGCCATAGTTAAACCATAAGGGATGATAAATGAGTGGAGTATTAAGGGATAACGCTTGTTAAAAGCATGATTGGAAGGCCTGAAAAGCATCGGAGAGTATTGCGTGGCATGGGACTGACAAAACTTAACAGAACCGTTGAACTTAAAGATACGCCTTCAACTCGAGGGATGGTCAACACGGTATCACATCTGGTGAAAGTTGAGGAAAAGATAGATGAAGCTAAGTGAGTTATCACCTCCTGACGGATCACGCAGGACGAGAAAACGTGTGGGACGCGGGGTAGGTTCAGGTAGCGGTAAAACAGCCGGCAGGGGTACAAAGGGGCACAACAGCCGTAGCGGTGGTGGCGTAAGACCCGGATTTGAAGGGGGACAAATGCCGATTCATCGCCGACTGCCCAAACGCGGGTTTTACCAATATTTTTAAAAAGAAAATATCTGTGATCAATATCCGTGACCTTTCAATATTTGAAAGCGGCAGCACTGTGGATGAGGCCGAACTTGTACGGACCGGTCTCGTTAAAGGTCCAAGGGACGGCATTAAACTTCTTGGACACGGCGAGGTCAAAATTCCGCTCACAATTAAGGTGAACGGAGTCAGTAAAAGCGCCAGGGAAAAAATAATCGCTGCTGGCGGAAACGTAGAGGTTCTTTAATATGCTTGGCGGTGGGTTCGGCAATATATTTAAAATACCTGAACTCAAAAAAAGGATTATATATACGTTAGCGCTACTTATTGTCTATCGTATTGGTGTGCATGTTCCGACTCCAGGGATAGACACTGTGGCATTGGCCTCATTTTTTGCCCGGGCAAAAGGGACGCTGCTCGGTCTTTTTGATATGTTTTCGGGGCGGTGCCTTAGAAAGGCTTTCTGTTTTTGCCCTCGGGATTATGCCCTTATATCAGTGCATCGATTATTCTTCAACTTTTGACCGTGACCATTCCCCATCTGGAGCGTTTGTCAAAGGAAGGCGAGCAGGGGCGTAAAAAGATTACGCAGTATACACGGTACGGTACGATATTGCTCAGTGTAATCCAGGGATTCGGTATTAGTGTCGGTCTTGAGAAAATGATGTCTCCCGGCGGTGCGGCAGTGGTTATAGATCCCGGCTGGGGATTCAGGATTATGACCGTGATGACCCTGACGGCGGGGACGGCGTTTATTATGTGGCTGGGCGAACAGATAACCGAGCGCGGAATCGGCAACGGTATTTCCCTGATTATATTCGCCGGTATTATTGCCCGGTTGCCGGCTGCAGTCGGAAATACATTCCGTCTACTTTCAACCGGGGAAATGGGGACTATTTGTCATAATAATTTTAGTTATTCTGATGGTACTTGTTGTGGCCTTTATCCTATATGTGGAAACGGGTCAGCGACGGATAACAGTTCAATATGCCAAAAGGGTTGTCGGCCGCAAAATGTATGGCGGCCAGAGCACCCATTTACCGTTAAAGGTCAATACCTCCGGCGTGATACCACCGATATTCGCTTCATCAATCATCATGTTCCCGGCAACCTTGGCCAGTTTTATTGCAATTCCGTGGATACAGAACATTGCATCGGCTATGAGACCGGGTAATATCGTATATGAAACTTTATATGTCGGCTTTATATTCTTTTTCTGCTACTTTTATACTGCCGTCACCTTTAATCCGGTGGATGTTGCAGATAATATGAAAAAACAAGGCGGATATATTCCAGGTATCCGTCCGGGCAAACGTACGGCAGACTATATAGACAGAGTTCTTACCCGTATTACTTTAGGGGGTGCCATATATGTTTCTGCAGTATGCGTGCTTCCATCTATTCTGATGACAAAATTTAATGTTCCTTTTTATTTTGGTGGTACTGCCCTTTTAATCGTTGTTGGGGTTGCTATCGATACCATTCAGCAAATAGAATCTCACATGCTGACCCGTCACTACGAAGGTTTTTTAAAGAAAGGCGGGGCTAAAGTGAAAGGGAAGATTCTAATCGTCTTGAGCAAACAGGCGTCGGGGGAAGATATGGCGAAAGAAGAAGCAATTAAGGTTGAAGGTACAGTGCTCGAAACATTACCCAATGCAATGTTTAAAGTGGAATTGGAAAATAAGCATCAGGTACTTGCGCATATTTCCGGAAAGATGCGCATGCACTTTATTAAAATTCTGCCAGGAGATAAAGTTACGGTTGAACTCTCTCCATATGATCTGTCTCGTGGAAGAATAACATACAGATCGAAATAAGGTGGTCATTGATGGCGGACGACAGGTGTATCGGTAATGGTTTAAACTCGGCACACAGTAACTATCGCCCATTGTCTACTACCCTAGTGAAGGAGAAATGTGAATGAAAGTCAGGGCATCGGTTAAGAAAATGTGTGCCAAGTGTAAAATCGTCCGCAGAAAAGGAGTTGTCAGAGTCATCTGCGAGAATAAACGCCACAAACAGAGACAAGGATAAAAGGGAGGATAAGCTTTGGCAAGAATCGCGGGAGTAGATTTGCCTAGACGGAAACGGGTTGAGGTTGGACTGACATATATTTATGGTATAGGTCCGAACATATCAAGGCGTATACTCCAAAAACTCGATATTGATCCGAATACAAAGACAGATGATTTGTCTGAGATTGAGGTCAATAATATTCGCAAGGTGATTGACAGCGAATATAAAGTTGAAGGTGAACTTCGTACTGAAGTTTCCATGAATATTAAAAGATTGATGGATCTCGGATCTTACCGTGGGCTTCGCCATCGAAAGTCACTTCCCGTGCGTGGACAGCGGACAAGTACCAATGCACGAACGCGAAAGGGACCCAAAAGATCTGCAGTTAAAAAGAAAGGTGGCGTTCGAAAAAAATAAAAAGAATATCCGGTTGTTGTTCGATATTTGAGTAGCAATGAATGAATAACGGATAATGAATTTTTAGGCAGGAGCATAATACATGGCGAAAAAAATCCGTACCAAAAAGAAAGAAAAAAAGAATATACCCAGCGGGGTCGTACATATTCATTCAACGTTTAACAATACCATTGTAACAATTACCGACCCTGCCGGTAATGTTGTCGCCTGGTCAAGCGCAGGAGTCCAGGGCTTTAAGGGATCGCGTAAGAGCACACCCTTTGCTGCTCAACTTGCAGCGGAGGATGCCGTAAAGAAAGCCATGGAGCACGGGGTGAAAAATGTTGAAGTGTATGTCAAGGGCCCTGGCGCAGGTCGGGAGTCCGCGCTTCGGTCTCTTCAGGCTGCAGGGTTAAATGTTTTGGTGATTAAAGATGTTACACCCATACCGCATAATGGTTGTCGACCACCCTAAACGACGCAGAGTTTAAAATAATTAATAATCGAAAATCGAAGATTGAAGGTTTTTTGACGGTTTAATTCCATAGAAGGCGGATCAATTGGAAATGGTCAATCTTCAATATAAAGGGGGAACGCTTGGCTCGATATACAGGTTCAGTATGCCGGCTATGCCGACGGGAAAATTTAAAATTGTTTCTTAAAGGGGAGATCGCTGTTATTCGGATAAATGCGCTTTTGACCGACGGGGTTACCCGCCCGGGACAGCATGGGCAGCGTCGTGGAAGAAAGATTTCTGATTACGGGATTCAGCTCCGGGAAAAACAGAAGGTAAAACGGATGTACGGTCTTTCGGAAAAACAATTTCATCTGTCTTTTCAAAGGGCGGACAATCAAAAAGGTATCACCGGAACAAATCTTTTGGTAATTCTAGAACGCAGGTTCGACAATGTTGTTTATCGTATGGGCTTTGTGAATTCTCGCACCCAAGGGACGTCATTTTGTAAGGCACAATCACTTTCTTGTTAACGGGAAAAAAAGTCAACATTCCGTCGTATCTCGTTAAGATTGGTGATGTGGTTGAAGTGCGGGAAAAAAGTCGCAAGATTCAGGCGCTGGAAGATGCACTTGATGCTGTGGTGCGAAGAGGCATTCCACAATGGCTGGATCTGGAAAAAGAGAACCTGAAAGGGTATTGTTAAGGGGTTTCCCTCCCGTGAAGATCTAACAATGCCGATGCAGGAACAACTTATTGTGGAACTCTATTCCAAATAACCGAGATACGGGATATGAGTTGTGGCGTATGTGATGACCGAACGTCTGTATCTCACATCCCGCATATCTTTAATAATCCGATTAAAAAATGGAGATATAATAATGGCGCCAAATGAACTTATGTACATGAACTGGCGTGAGATGATAACGCCAGAAAAAGTTCAGGTAACCAGTAAGCCGACGTACGGGCAAGTTCGTTTGTGAACCCCTTGAAAGGGGGTTTGGTATCACAATGGGGAAATTCTTTAAGAAGGATAATTCTATCGTCTCTTTATGGAGTAGCTATCGTATCTGTAAAGTTTGACGAAGTGATGCACGAATTCAGTGTTATTCCAGGTGTATATGAAGACGTGTCCGAGATTATCCTTAACTTAAAGGAGGTGCGATTAAAACTTTCCGATCCCTGAACCGAAAACAGTTCGCATTGATGCAGAAGGGGAACGTGAAGTTACCGCAGCTGATATCATCGGCGATGACGGAAGGTGTGAAGTTCTGAATCCGGAACAACACATCGCGACCATTTCATCTGAATCAAAATTAAAAATGACTATGACCGTCAAGATCGGAAAAGGGTATTCATTGTCTGAAGCAAACAAAGATGAAGACGCGCCTCTGGGTACCATACCGATGGATGCCGTTTTTTCACCCGATTAAACGCGTTACTTACGTGGTGGACAATGCCCGTGTCGGCCAGAGAACAGACTACGATAAACTGACCCTGGAGGTTTGGACTGACGGAAGTATCCTGCCTGAAGACGCTGTGGCCTATGCTGCCAAGATTTTAAAAGAACAGATGACGATTTTCATCAATTTTGATGAATTTCTCGAGCCGGAACCTGTGGTAAAGACCGAAGAGATAGAGAAGCCCAAGTTAAATGAAAATCTTTATAGAAGTGTTGAAGAACTGGAGCTTTCCGTGCGTAGCGCCAACTGTCTAAAAAACGCAAATATTGTAAAAATTTATCAACTGGTCAGCAAAACCGAGGCGGAAATGCTCAAAACCAAAAACTTTGGCAGAAAGTCTTTAAATGAGATTAAGGAAGTCTTAAGTGAAATGGACCTGTCTCTCGGAATGAAGTTGGAAGGTTTTGAGTTGCCTAAGGAAGATATAGAAGAAGGAGAATAATTAATCCCCATGAGACATCGAAAAGCCGGCGTAAAATTAAACCGGACGAGCAGCCATAGAGATGCCATGTTTAGAAATATGGTGACGTCGCTCTTCAAACATGAACGCATTCGTACGACAGATGTTAAAGCAAAGGAATTAAGACGTTGGGCCGATAATTTAATTACTCTGGCGAAACGAGGGAGATGTTCATGCAAGGCGCCAGGCACTTTCAATTATACGGGAAAAGGACGTTGTTCATAAGCTTTTTGCAGAAGCTGCCGAGCGTTATGGGGCCGTATCCGGCGGGTATACTCGGATCGTCAAACTTGGGAAGACGACCGGGTGATGCCGCACCCGATTTCTTTGATCGAGCTTCTCTCTTCCGAAGATGATAGAAAGAAGAAGAAAACCAAAAAGAAGAAAAAGGCCAAAGCCCGTTGTAGAGAAAAAACAGGTTGCCGAGAAAAAAGAAGTTAAAGAAAAGGCGGCTGCTGAAGAAAAGATCAGCGTAGAAGAAGAGGTTAGAGAGGAGAAGGAAGACATATCGTTAAAAGAAGATACGTCCGAAGACAAGGCGGTGGTTTTAGAACCTGAGGTGTCTGCCGAAGACGCAGCCGGAAAGCCTGAAGAGAAGGCTCGCGGAACCGATGGTGCCGGAAGTAATTGAAAAATCTGAACCTGAAAAAACCGAAGATAAAAAGGACGACATCGGATCAAAAGAATAAATCCGAATTGATGGTCATTCCCATGATCCTTTAAAAAGCCCTTGTCTGAAAAGACAGGGCTTTTTTATCACGGCCGACTCCTCTTCGTGTAGTTTTATATCTTGTCAGCTATCTGAATACCCGATCCATAAGCGCCGGAAATTGGCTCCGTACCGAATCGACAAAACCGGGATCAATTTCAGCGGTGATAATTTCTTCCTCCTCACCGGCCTCGGCGAGAACCTGTCCCAGGGGGTCGACAATCATGCTGTGTCCTGCAAAACGGGTGCCGACGCTGGTGCTGGTGCTAGCGCAGTTGCAGGAGAAAAGATACGCTAGATTCTCGTGGGCTCTGGCCCTGTTAAACAATCGCCAGGCATCCACGCGTGCAAGGGGCCAGGCGGATACGACTAAAAAAAACTTTGCGTTCTTATCGACCATTCTGCGAAAAAGCTCCGGAAAACGCAGATCATAGCAGGTCGAAAATCCGCTTTCTCCCCAAGGGGTATCCGTAACGACAACATCCTTGCCCGGGGTCAAAAGTTCGGCCTCCTCCGACATATAGCCGAAAAGATGAATTTTGCGATATTTCGCAACAACCTCACCGTTTGGGTTCAGCAAAATTGTCGTATTAAACAAATTGTAATTTTCTCTTTCGACAAAACTACCCATCAAAATATGGCATTGCCGTTGCCGGGCCTTTTCTTTGAATGCACTGACCGTCGGGCCATCCACTGGTTCGCTGTCAGATTGATACCTGTCAAAAGAAAAAAAACCGGACGGCCATATCTCAGGCAGTAGAATAAGGTCGCTTTCAGGTGCTTGTTCCACCATATTCAGCGCGTGTTCAAGGTTTTTCTGTTTGGACTGATCGACAATTCCCAGTTGGATGCTCGATACTTTCATTTTCGAACCTCTGACCATAAAAGTGTTAAACGATATTGACCTGCCGCCACTTTTTGCACCACATTTTAAGTTAGAATTTAAATGATATTTTCATGCAAAGACGATAACCAAAAAGGATTAAAGTGTAAAGGCATTATTGCCTTTTCTGACGCCGGATTCGTTCGACCCGTTTGTGGTTAATTAGCCAGCCGGCTTCCCTCAGTCAGGTCTCTGATCGCCGGTACCAATAACGGGCCATAGATTACCAACCTTTGTTTATGTGAGCATTTTAGGTGAACTCGCTTCAAACCGGTGTCTATTGCATTAGATACAAATTTTCAAACTTTTCCCACAAATTTATTGCTCATTTATTGTTATAACGATAGTTTTCCATCATTACAGTCATTGAATTGTATGGATTGCAGGGAATCCCGATTTTGTTTGTGCTCGGTTCGGGTCGTCATTTCCTGGGGTGAGCTATTGCAGATTCAAATTTTGACAAATACCAAGATAGTCCCGAAAAGATGACCGCTTTATGATCAATATTATCAATACGATGATTCCCTATATTTTCGATAATCACCCTTGGGTGGTTTGTCAGATTTAAAGGGTTTATTCAGCCGGAATTTTTAGGTCCGGCAAATCGTCTGGTCTATTACCTGGCAATTCCCGCAATGATTTTTCACGCTATCTCTAAAGCTTCCTTAAAGGCTAATTTCGACGTTACCGTTCTGTTCATTACGCTCCTGTCCGTTCTGATCGTCTTTGCAGCGGCCTGGTGCGTGGGCTTATTTTGGCGGATCCGGCAAGGGACTCTGGGAACGTTTATTCAGGCCTCCTTTCATGGGAATATAGGATATATCGGTCTTGCCGTTGCATATTACTCCCTTGGCAATGATGGGTTTGTGAGGGCCAGTATTATTGCCGGGTTTATTATGATATTCCAGAATTTTCTTTCAGTCGTCGCCCTTCAATTGAATTCCGGCTATAATTCGGCCTCGGAAAACAAACGGGCTGTTGTTTTGCGAATACTGGGCAATCCTGTTATTGTTTCGGCATTTGCAGGTATTTTATTTTCATTTTCAGGACTGCGGCTTCCCATGGTTATAGACAGAAGTCTGAATATTTTGAGCGGACTCGCACTCCCCTTGGCATTGCTTCTCATCGGGGCTTCCCTCTCTTTTAAGTTGGTGCAGGCGAAGATATTTCAACTTTTTTCTTCGAGTTTCTTGAAACTGATTTTACTTCCGGGTCTGGGGGTTATTTTTTTTCGTTTATTCCATATAGATCCCCAAGGCTATCTTCCCGGCCTTATCCTTCTGGCATCGCCCACCGCCACTTTAACCTATGTTATGGCAAAAGAAATGAACGGTGATACGGATTTTGCAGTGGCAGCACTTTCCGTCTGTACCATATTGTCTGCTGTAACATTTTCCATGTGGCTCCATATCGCAGCCGGATAATTAGGGCCTGAACGAAAACTATCTTTTCCGCCAATATTCGGGTCAGATTCTAACTCTGCACGAAGTGGACCCTAAGTCTTAACAAAAAATCCTGGTTTTCGTTCGGGCGCATTTCATCTTAATTTAGGTTAAACCTTTTTTGGTCTCCTACGTCTAAGGGTGCAAAAGATGATAGAAAGGAGGCAAAAAAATGAAAAAGAAAAATCTGATAATCGTTCTTTTGGCAATGGTTTTCACGCTGTCATTTATCTCGACTTCGGCCTGGGCGGGAAGCCCTCAGCAGTATCGATGGGAAGGTGTAGCCATCGGCGTTGGTGCAGCGATTCTGGGTGGTGCACTGGTTAACGGTTGTATCTATCCATATCCGGCTCCGAGAGTGGCCTACAGATATCAGTATCCGCCACGTTATGGATATTATCATCCCCAGAGACATCATCGAGGACATTGGAAGGCCAAAAAAAAATGGCGCCGGCATCATTATAAAGAAAAAAGGCATCAAGATTACTACCATGGTTATGCCAGGTAGGAGCCATGAAGATAAACTTCAGTGTTGAGTGTTTCCCCCGTCCCGTCACAAATATAGTCGGGGCGGGGGGATAATTGTCGTAAAGTAAAAAGCATATCTTCAACAAAAAAAATGATTTGATCGACATTCTGGCAAATGGGAGCCGGGATATTTGTCTGAAGTGCTGTTATCTCCTCTGGTTGATTGTGGTATCATTTTTCAAATTAGAAAATGTACATTAACCGACACTAGAAAGGAAAAGTATGTTAGCGAATTCAATGTCACGGATTAATCTGTTTGTCGCCATTTTTTTCATGGCCGTATTGGCGCTTCCGGGACCGGTAAATGCTGCTGACTTTTCCGCCGATATGGTTCAAAAATCGCCCATGGGAACCATGAAGGGTAAAGCGTTTTTCAAGGGGAGTAACTTCAGGCAGGAAATGAATTTGCAAGGGAGAAAACAGGTAACGATTTTCCGAAAGGATAAAGGTGTTGTATGGGTTTTGATGCCTGAACAAATGATGTACATGGAAATGCCTACAGGCAGTCAACAAAATACGGTTCCCGTTGATCCGGATGAACTGGAGGAGATGGGGACGAAGAAATATCTGGGCAAAGAAAAAATAAACGGCTATATGTGTGCAAAATATCTTTACACGCCCAATGATCCATCCATTGGCACCGCAACATACTGGATTTCTGAAAAGCTCAATTTTCCCATCAAAATTGAGTCAGACGGGCCATCCGGAAATATGGTTATGGAATACAGAAACATCGATGAAAAAACAGTCTCCGACGCTCTTTTTGAGATACCCTCCGGGTATCAGAAGATGTCAATGCCAATGATGCCCGGTATGCCCGGACAATAAAAACAACGAAACTACTCCTCCAAAAAATTAAAACTGCCCCACAAAAGGATTATGCCGCTTTTCTTTGCCGATGCTTGTTTCCGGACCGTGCCCTGAAAGGACCCTAACATCATCTTCCATATTAAAAAGTTTGGTCTTGATGCTCGATATCAGGGTGTCAAAATCTCCCCCTGGAAAATCGGTGCGGCCAATGGAACCGGCAAACAGCGTGTCCCCCACAAAAACTATCCCGCTGGTATACAGCGAAATGCCCCCCGGCGTATGCCCGGGCGTATGGACAACTTTTAGGGTAATATCACCAAAAGAAACAGTATCGCCTTCTTCAAGGGTTTGGTCACACGGTGGTGAGTTTTCCACTGAAACCCCGAAAAGAGCTGCATTTGATGAAAGTTTTTCCAGCATGGGTGCATCTAGAGGATGAATCAGGATGTCGGCACCGGTTGCATCTTTCATTTTACCGTTGGCGCTGACATGGTCAAAATGTCCGTGGGTGTTGATGATATATTTTACCTTGAGTTCAGAATCGGCCAGAGAATGCAATATCATATTTGCATCACCTCCTGGATCAATGACAACAGCTTCTTTTGTTTTTGAACATCCGCAGATAAAACAATTTGCCATAAGCGGTCCAACGACCAGTTCTTTGATAATCAAATTAGCCTCCTATGATAGTTGATAATTAAATCCTGAGTATCATTTTAGCGATATGATTGGACAAGGTTGAACCGCAATCGCAACGGTCCGGTTTTTTTGCGGATCCCTGTCTGATTGATAATAGTCTTACACGTTATGGTGGGAAATTTTGTTGTTGGAGATATTCTTCCAAAATCCGCAAATTAAATTTAAGGAGCCCTATTTTTTGCTTGCTCGATGAGTTCAACAAGACTTACCATCTTAGGTTTTGGCTTTGCATTAACAAGACTTTGAAACGTCTCCTCCGGCAAAGAATTTTTTAAATGTTCCACCACATCGAAGCATTCCCACCAGCAGTCGAAAATTTTCCAGCAGGGCGAACCGTTTTCGTCGTTTGTTCTGCAGTACCCGAACGAAACAGGTCCGCCCAGCCTGGGGCATCTTTGCTCAAGATCGTCAAAAACTTTATTCATAGATCAACGGTTTTTCAACATCTGGGGTTTGGGGAAATTTTCGAACACCTTTTCCGACTCCGCCATCTCCGCTTCAGTCAAGGCAAAATTAGACAATTCTCCGGCAAAGTATTTGTCATAAGCTTTAAGGTCGATGAGGCCGTGGCCGCTCCAGTTGAACAGGATAACTTTTTCTTTGCCCTCTTCTTTGGCTTTTTTGGCTGCATCAATTACCCCGGCCAAAGCGTGGTTTGTTTCCGGAGCAGGTATAAACCCTTCAGTCCTTGCAAAAATAACCCCGGCCTCGTAAGCTTCCAGCTGGGTTGCAGATTTTGCTTCGATAATTCCCTCGTTAGCAAGCTGGCTCACTGTCGGAGACATCCCATGATAGCGGAGCCCTCCTGCATGAATCGGTGGCGGAACAAAGGTATGTCCGAGACTGTGCATGGGGAGGAGGGGAGTATATCTTGCTGTATCCCCGTGATCGTACACAAACGGTGCTTTTGTCAGGGTCGGGCAGGCCACCGGCTCATATGGATATATCTCTATATGTTTCCCATTTATTTTGTCGGAAACAAACGGGAATGCAAGGCCGGCGAAATTGCTTCCACCGCCGGCGCAGGCGATCACGATATCAGGATACTCCCCGATCTTTTCGAGTTGTTTTTTTGCCTCAAGCCCAATAATAGTTTGGTGCAACATAACATGATTTAGAACGCTGCCCAACGAGTAGCGGGTTTCCCCGCTTTCATCACTGACTGCCGCTTCAATAGCCTCACTGATGGCAATGCCGAGGCTTCCTGGTGTATCAGGATCCTTTTCCAATGCATTTCGACCGGCATTTGTTTCTGTACTGGGGCTTGCCACACACTTCCCACCCCAGGTTTCCATCATTGATTTGCGATACGGTTTTTGGTCGAAGCTGACTCTGACCATAAAGACTTTACATTCAATTCCGAACTGGGAACAGGCAAAGGAGAGGGCGCTTCCCCATTGTCCGGCCCCGGTTTCGGTGGTTATTTTTTTAATGCCGAAAACCTTGTTGTAATATGCCTGGGGAACAGCGGTGTTCGGTTTGTGGCTTCCAGGAGGACTTACCCCTTCATTTTTAAAGTAGATCCTTGCAGGCGTATCAAGAAATTTTTCAAGAGCGCGTGCTCTGACAAGCGGTGATGGCCGCCAGATGCTGAGAATCTTCAGGACATCTTCGGGGATATCGATCCACCTGTCGGAACTGACCTCCTGTTCGATGAGGTTCATTGGAAAAACCGGCGCAAGGGCTTCAGGCGTAATCGGCTTTCCGTCAGGTCCCAGAGGTGGGTTCATTTTAATATCGGCAAGTATGTTATACCATTGCCTTGGCATTTCATCTTCCGTTAAGAGAATTTTTTTTACTTCCATAGCAATCTCCTTTACGTTAACTGGTTTTGGTTATCTGATTGTCGGTTTTTGTTTTTATTTCCCTTTTTTTAAGGGCCATGTGTATACCGTCGAGGATCCCATTGATAAATGCACCCGACACTTCGGTGCCGAATTTCTTTCCCACATCAATGGCCTCGTTGATGGATACTTTTGGTGGAATGTCCTGACAGTAAAACAGTTCATACACTGCGATTCTAATAATATTTCTGTCCACGCAGGACATGCGGCTTATTTTCCAATTATCGGAGAAGTTTACGATGATTGAATCGATTTCGGATTTTGCTTGGATAACGCCGCTAACAAGCTTGAGAAAAAAAGGGCGGGTCTTTTTTGAAGGGTTAAAATTAACACAGAACCGTTCCAGTAACTCATTGGAGTCATCCTGGTTCATATCAATATAAAAGAGCGCCTGCATAGCAAGTTCTCGGGACTTGCGACGGTTTCCCATGGTTAAGCCTGGTCGACGACCTCAATCAAGTTTGCCATTTCTATGGCGGTTATTGCCGCATCCCATCCCTTATTGCCGGCTTTTGTTCCGGCACGCTCTATGGCTTGTTCGATGGTATCGGTGGTTACAATGCCAAAGATGACCGGAATTTCAGATTCCAGATTCACCACGCCGATTCCTTTGGAGACTTCGGCGCTGATATAATCAAAATGCGGTGTTGCACCTCTGATGACAGCTCCCAGGCAGATAATCGCATGGTATCGACCTGTTGCAGCCATCTTCTTTGCTATCAATGGTATTTCAAAGGCACCGGGGACCTTCACAATATCGATATCTTCGTCTCTGCCACCGGAGCGTAACAACCCATCCAAAGCACCTTCAAGCAGCCTTTCGGTGATAAAATTATTAAAACGGCTTACAACAAGCCCAAATTTTTTTCCATCAGCCAGGAGCTTGGCTTCAATGATTTTTGGCATTTAATATCCTCCTGATGTTATTTAAAGACATCACCTGTCACGGTTCCCATAATCTTACGGCACGGTATTGACATTTAACAGGTGCCCCATCTTAAGTTTCTTGCATTCCAGATAATTCCGATTATATTCATTGGGTTCTGTCTCGATCTCAATTTGCTCGACTACGCTGAGCCCATATCCTTCAAGGCCGACCATTTTCTTGGGATTGTTGGTAAGAAGCCGCATCTTTTTAATTCCGAGGTCTACCAGAATCTGTGCGCCAATCCCGTAATTTCTCAAATCAGGCTTGAATCCGAGCCTTTCATTGGCCTCAACCGTATCAAGGCCCTGATCCTGGAGCGCATACGCCTTAATCTTGTTAACAAGGCCGATGCCGCGTCCTTCCTGCCGGATATAGAGAAGTACCCCGGCGTTTTCCTGATCGATCATTTCCATGGCCGTTTGGAGCTGCTCACCACAGTCACAACGAAGAGAAGCGAAAATATCTCCGGTGAGGCACTCTGAGTGGACTCTGACGAGGATGGGTTTCTCCGGATCAATTTGGCCCTTGACCATGGCGATATGCAACAAATCATCCACAGCATTTTCATACACAATTGCTTTGAATTCTCCTGCAATGGATGTGGGAATAACCGTTTCTGCAACCTTTTTTACGAATGATTCGGTGCGCATACGGTATTCAATAAGATCAGCGATGGTGCATATGCCGATGCCGTGTTTTTCACTGAACTTTTCAAGGGCCGGCATCCGGGCCATGGTACCGTCTTCATCCATGATTTCACAGATCACTCCGGAGGGTCTTAGACCGGCAAGACGCGCCAGATCTATCGACCCTTCTGTCTGGCCGGATCGCACGATAACCCCTCCGTCCCTGCCCCGTAGCGGGAATATGTGTCCGGGTCTCACAAGATCGGTGGGTTTGGCATCGTCTTCTACGGCTGTAAGAATTGTGGTGGCGCGATCCGCAGCAGAAATTCCGGTTGTTACACCGCACCGTGCTTCGATGGAAATCGTAAAACCGGTCTGATATTTAGATGTATTGTGTTCAACCATCAGCGGCAGGTTAAGGGAATCGATCTTTTCTCCGGTCATGGACAGACAAATAAGTCCTCTTCCATATTTGGCCATAAAATTAATAGCTTCAGGTGTCACAGCTTCAGCAGCCATGGTAAGGTCGCCCTCGTTCTCACGGTCTTCGTCGTCAGCGAGAATTACCATGCGTCCGGCCTTTATTTCTTTAATCGCTTCTCGGGTGGTTAATAGTGGCATTTTTATTTATTTTCTCCGTTATTCCTTTATCTTCAATAAATTGAAAAAATTCCGAAACTCCAAATTAAATAAAACCGGTTTTGGCAAGAAACTGCATGTCCACCGATTTGCCGGTTTCTTTCGGTTTGTTGATATCATGACTTCGGCGAACAAATTGTTCAACATACTTTCCGATCATGTCTGTTTCTATGTTGACAAGATCTCCAGCTTTAATAAAGCTCAAGGTCGTCAATTTCGCAGTATGCGGTATGATGCTTACATCGAAACGGTTGCTGCCGCAGTTGTTGATGGTGAGGCTGATGCCGTCCATTGCAACCGAGCCCTTTTTAATCATATAATACGACAAAGATTCGGGCACTTCAATGGTGAAAATTATGGCATTTCCGGTTTTTTCTTTGAGTTTTACGGTTCCAATCCCATCAATATGCCCTGAAACAAGGTGACCGTCAAGGCGATCAGACAGCCTGAGGGCGCGCTCAAGGTTGACGCGATCTCCGATCTTTGCCCTGCCAAAGGTCGTCTTTGCAAGGGTTTCAGATGACATGTCCACCTTAAACAGTGTTCCTTTGATCATAATTACGGTCAGACAGGCGCCGTTTACTGAAATACTGTCTCCGATTTTGGTCTGATCAAGATCAAAATCCGCACCTATACCCAAGTGTTTTCCCTGATCCGTCGGCCGTATTTCACGGATCGTGCCAAGACCTTCTATGATTCCGGTAAACATAATTAAAAAAATAGTCTATTGGAAATTGTCAATCGCTCAATCTTGGATCTTGTTCGGTTTAGGGTATATCCGCGCTGGATTAAATTATTTGTCAATATACCCTTGGATCATAATGTCATCACCGAATCGTCTGACATTAATATCCTTAACCTGGATACAGCCATCCATTACATCCGCCCCGGGTCCTTTACAGATAGGAATGCCGTCATCTCCTCCCAAAATTTTAGGTGCGAAGAAAAATATAACCTTTTCAACGATGCCTGCGGAAAGAGCTGATGCAACAACCCGGCTGCCGCCTTCGATAAGAAGACTGGTTATACCCAAGGACCCCAAGCGATCCATGAGGCGGTCAAGGTCGATCATCCCATCCTTTAAAGGTGATTCGATAATTCTGGCACCTGTTTTTTCTATTCGGGCTTTTTTATCACTTGAAACCAAAGGGCCAGTGACCAATATCGTATCAGAATCCGAATGAAGCCGCAAGAGCTTAGCCTTTTCAGAAATTCGAAGATGGGTATCCAGAATAATTCTTGTGGGATCCAGGCTTTTGAAATCTTTTGGGCGATTTGCCAGCCGGGTGGTCAGACTGGGGTTGTCTTTCTCTACAGTATTTATGCCTACCATAATGGCATCCACAGCATGACGAAGGCGGTGGACGAACTCCCTGGCCGCTTCACCGGTAACCCACCTGGAATCACCGCTTTTTGTTGCGATGCGCCCGTCTAACGTCGCTGCACATTTAATGATCGTAAAGGGCCTTTTTATTCGGGCGTATTTTATAAAAAATTCATTTAGTCTTTTTGCGTGGTCTTCACAAATACCCACCGTGGTTTTGATACCGCGATTTTTTAAATATTCTAAGCCGCCACCTTTCACGTCGGGATTCGGGTCTTCCATGGCAGCAACGACATGGCGAATCCCGGCACCTATTATCTTTTCGGTGCAGGGGGGCGTACGTCCAGTATGATTACAAGGTTCCAGTGTGACATAAAGGGTTGCATCTTGTGCCAAGCTTCCGGCATTGTCAATGGCATCGACTTCGGCATGAGCTTCCCCCGGGGCTTTGTGATATCCCCTTCCGACAACCTCGCCGTCTTTAACAATTACGGCACCGACCATGGGGTTTGGTGAAGTAAACCCCTCGCCCTTTTTGGCAAGGTCGAGTGCCATCTGCATAAAACGCTTGTGGTCTATTAATGTCAAAATGCTATGGTTGACCTAAATTCGGATGAGTTCGACGTTTTTCCAACTCATCATGTTGAATGCCTGCTCAATAGATGTTTTAATTCAGCAACAAAATCATTTACATCCTTGAATTCCCTGTATACTGAAGCAAACCTTACATATGCGACATCATCGATAGCATGAAGTTTTGTCATGATCTTTTCACCGATTTTGCGGGAAGGTATCTCCTTTTCACCGGTTTCCCTGAGATCGCGTTCCAGTTCATCAAGGAAATCATCGATAACATTAATACTTATATCTCGTTTTTGACATGCCTTTTGAAGGCCTGAACGGACCTTCTCACGGGAAAAGACTTCACGACGCCCATCTTTTTTAATAATCATGACAGGGATATCTTCAATATGTTCGTAAGTGGTAAATCGTCTGCTGCATATAATGCATTCCCTGCGTCTCCGGATAACATTCCCATCTTTACTCAATCTAGAGTCGATCACTTTGTTGTCTATTTCTCCGCAAAATGGACACTTCATGAATCCCTCCTTGGCTCTATCTCGGATTATTGATGAGCTAACTCGAACGGGCCGACATCAATCTTTTTGATGTCAACACCCGCTTCCTTCAGCATTTCTTCGGACATGGAGTCTGCGTATCCAAACGCGTAACAGATCCTGTTTATTCCTGCGTTGATAATCATCTTGGCACATATGGAACAGGGCAGGTTAGTACAAAAAAGTGATGCACCCTTTATGGAAACACCATGATAAGCGGCCTGAATGATCGCATTCTGTTCGGCATGTATCCCCCGACAAAGCTCATGATTTTCACCCGATGCGATATTCAGTTTTTCCCGGAGGCATCCTGTTTCAAGGCAGTGTTTAACGCCGGTGGGCGCGCCGTTGTAACCGGTGGACAAGATTCTTTTGTCTTTTACGATGATGGCGCCAACCGACCGCCGGAGGCATGTGGAACGCCTGGCCACCAAAACCGTGATGTCCATAAAATAGGCTTCCCATGAAGGACGACTGCTTTCCCCTGCCACTTTTATTCCACCTCTTTGTGCCAGTTTTGATACAGTGGAAACGATTGGCAAAGCTCAAAAACTTTTTTCTTTGTTGTTGCAATAATTTTATCATCCGTGGAATTTTGGAGCACATGGACAATAAATTCTGCAATTGTTTTCATTTCCGGCACTTCCATGCCTCTGGTGGTAATTGAGGGCGTCCCGATACGGATACCACTGGTCACTGCAGGGCTGAGCGTCTCAAAAGGTATGGAATTTTTGTTCACGGTAATCCCGGCACGGCCTAGAGCGTCTTCAGCATATTTACCTGTTATTTTCAGATTTCTCAAATCGATGATCATCATATGGTTATCGGTACCGTTGGAAACCAGTGTTAAACCCCTATCCATCAGATGACCGGCGAGAACATTTGCGTTTTTCACGATATCTTTCTGATATATCTTGAATGATTCGCTCAGGGCTTCTTTGAAAGCAATCGCTTTGGCCGCAATAATATGCATGAGCGGTCCGCCTTGAATTCCAGGGAATATTTCCTTGTTCAGTTGGGTGCTGTAATCGGTTCGAGCCAAAATCAGGCCGCCCCGCGGCCCTCTTAATGTTTTGTGCGTTGTTGAAGTTATCACATCGGCAAACGGTACGGGAGAGGGATGAAGGCCGGCAGCCACAAGACCGGCGATATGGGCCATATCCACCATTAAATACCCGTTTACCGATGCCGTGATTTGTGCGAACGCTTCGAAATCTATAATACGCGGATAGGCGCTGGCACCGGCAACGATCAACTTCGGCCGATGCTTTTTTGCCAATCTTGCCAGTTCTTCATAGTCGATGGTGCCGGTATCCGGATTTACGCCATAGTGAATAAAATTATAGAGTTTTCCTGAAAAACTGGCCGAGCTGCCGTGGGTCAGGTGTCCCCCATGGGACAAATTCATTCCCAGGACGGTATCTCCCGGGTCTAACAGGGCAAAATATACGGCCATGTTGGCTTGGGAACCCGAGTGGGGCTGAACATTCGCATAAGGGGCTTTAAATAGTTTTTTTGCGCGACTTACTGCCAGTTTTTCAGCGACATCGACATATTCGCATCCGCCGTAATACCGTTTATCCGGATAGCCTTCGGCATATTTATTGGTAAGTACACTTGCCTGGGCGGCCATGACTGCAGGACTTGCAATATTTTCCGATGCAATAAGCTCCAACGTGTTGGTCTGCCGGTCGATTTCCATGGAGATTGCACGGGCAATTTCGGGATCTACTTTTTCGATAAGGTTAAGGTTCAAATATTTTTTCCTTTTCGCCGGTTAGCCGGATGACGGTCTAACCGCTAACGGGTCAATCGGTACAACTGTGCTCCGCATCCATATCTATCCGATCAAATTTTTCCAGTCGGCGAAGATGCCGTCCACCGTCGAAGGGTGTCTCCAACCAGGCTTTAACAATTTCTAGGGCAAGCACATCTCCAATAACGCGACCTCCCAAGACCAATATGTTGGAATCGTTGTGTCGTCTGCTCATGATAGCGGAAAAAAGATCTGAACACAGCGCCGCCCTGACACAAGAAATTTTATTGGCAACCATGGACATGCCAATCCCCGTGCCGCACAACAAGATCCCACGGGAAAATTTACCCGAAGAAACCATTGATGCGACTTTGATACCATAATCCGGATAGTCCACCGAATTTTCACTGTAGCATCCCGCATCCTCAACATCGATGGACCTTTCGATGAGGAATGCTTTGATTGTTTCTTTCAAATCATATGCAGCATGATCGCTGCCGATAACAATGGGTGTTGTGTTTCCGGACATGATATTACCCTGTATGTTGGAACTGAAGGAACAGTTGAGTGCTTTGAAGGGCTAATATTTTCAAGAACCCCAAAGATGCTTGCCGGTCTCGTAAAAAAAAATTTTAGGAAACCATCAAAACTATTCGATTTCAATTACAGTGCGGCCTTTATACGTGCCGCAACTGGGGCATGCATGGTGTGGAAGCTTGGCATCACCGCACTGGGGACAACTGGTCAGATTCGGGCCTGTAATCTTCTGATGAGTCCGCCGCTTATCCCGCTTTGATTTTGATGTTTTTCGTTTTGGAACTGCCATGAGTAATCACCTAACTAATTGTTTTTGTTAATATATATATTTATATCCAAACCTTGATAAAGGTTAAAGTTTAACTAATTGAAATGATAAGCATTGTCAAGATTTTTAATGTGTATTTATTATGATTTTCAATACCCTGTTACCTTGTCGGAGTCCGGCGGAGATCCCGTTTATCGGGGACGGCAAGGAGCTTCCTTATATGTTAATTCTGCATAAGCCTGAAAGCAAGGCCGGAAAGACGTTTTTTTGGCCTATCGTTTTTGAGCGCAATGGCCAGGGCTTTTTTTGTTCCGATTAGAATTACCAGTTTTTTACCCCGTGTAATGGCGGTGTATAAAAGGTTTCTCTGGAGAAGAATAAAATGCTGGGTCATTATCGGTAATATGACGACCGGATATTCGGATCCCTGTGATTTATGAACAGTTATGGCATAAGCCAGGGATATTTCATCCATTTCCGTAAAATCGTAACTTACCGTCCTTCCGTAGAAGTCCACCGAAAAGACATTTTCTTTTTCGTCAACAGTGCGTATGGTCCCGATATCTCCGTTGAAAACTTCTTTTTGATAGTTGTTTTTAAGGTGCATGACCTTGTCTCCAATTTTGAATGTACTGCCTCTGGTTTTGATAATCACCGGATTTGGGTTCAATGCCTCCTGCAAAACCTGATTAAGATGGATCGTTCCGATGACGCCTTTATGCATGGGTGTTAAAATCTGAACTTCGTGCACCGGATCAAAATTAAACCGTTCAGGAATTGTTTTGTTGCATAATTCAAGAATTGTGGCGACAACCGTGTTCGGATCATTCTGTTCTATAAAATAAAACTCAGAAAGGTCTTCGGTATGGTCCAGCGGCTTGAAGACCGGGAATTCACCCTGGCGAATTTTGTGAGCGTTAAAAACAATGGGACTTTTATGAGCCTGCCTGAAAATTTTTTTGAGATAAAATATAGGTGTCCGGGCTGATTTTATCATGTCGGAAAGAACGTTGCCGGGGCCTATTGACGGAAGCTGGAAAACGTCACCGACCAGTATCAGAACAGCGGTCATGGGGACTGCATTGATCAGGTGAAACATCAAAAGGGTATCCACCATGGAAGCTTCATCAATAATTACCGCATCCGCGTCCAAAGGGTTATCCCGGTTCTTACCGAACAGGCCGTCTTTAAAATTAACGCCCAATAATCTGTGAATGGTTTTTGCTTTTCTTCGGGTAACCTCGGACAGCCGTCTGGCTGCGCGACCGGTTGGCGCTGCAAGAAGAACCCGTTTCCCAAGGGCTTCAAAAATGGCATTGACAGATCTAATCAGGGTTGTTTTGCCGGTTCCAGGTCCCCCGGTAATAATAACCGCACGATGGGAGAGAATTTTTTCAAGGACATTAATTTGTTCCCGGGAAAGTGCTATGGCCAATTTCTTTTGAACTTCTTTTGAAATGCGTTCCGCATCTATTGAGGGCGGTATTACCGGGACAGACAGCAGGGCTTTAATCCGATTGGATATACCGGTTTCCGCCTGATGAATTTCTTTTAAGTAAATGATTCTGTTTTCAGAAGTATCCGGTGCATTTTCAATGACCAGTTCTCCGTCGGCAGATAATTTTTCGATTGAATTTCGGGTGATATCGGCTTCAAGCTGAAAAAGGTTTGCACACTGGGTAACCAATTGGCTTTCAAAAATAAAGACGTGCCCTTCATTGACGAATTGCTGGATCACATGGATGATGCAAGCTCTCAATCGAGAGGTGTCATCCCTTGAGACACCCATCTTCAGCGCGATTCTGTCGGCAGAATAAAAACCGATCCCGGGAATATCGGTGGCCAGGCGGTAAGGATCATTTCGGATAATATCCACAGCATCCGCACCGTACTTTTTAAGTATTTTTGCACAATAAGCGGCTTTGACCCCCGTATTTTGTAATAACTGCATTACACATCTTGCCCCATGATTGTATTTCCAGGCGTCACATATCAACGCTGTTTTTGCTTGTCCGATGCCGTCGACTTCCATTAGCCTCTCAGGATTTTTTTCTATGATTTCAAAAGTCTTGGCTCCAAAACGACTGACCATTCTATGGGCTGTTGAAGGTCCGATCCCTTTGACAATGCCGGATGCCAAATATTTCTTGATACCGCTTATGGTGTCCGGCAACGTCTCTTCATATGACTCGATTTTGAACTGCTGGCCATATTTTGGATGGGTTTCCCAGGTTCCTTGGATTTTAAGGAATTGTCCCGGTTTGACTGACGGCACAGACCCTACGATGGTAACCATATTGTGGGTTTTGCTCGTTTTTAATTTTGCGATGGTATAATGGGTTTCAGAGTTAGAATAGGTGATTCTTTCAACCTCACCTTCAAGGGTGGTTATGGGAAGGGACCTGTTCATGATTAATGCAGGAGGGCCGGATGGTTTGGCGAATTGTAACGGGTGATTATCCAGTGAACGGCGTTGAGAAGATCCCGGGCCACATGGTCGGGATGGATCGCTTTGTCTTTTAATATTTTTTCAGCCTGGATTCCATTGCCGGTTTTCACCAGAAGCGCGTACCTGCAACCGGCATTTCGGGCACATTCAATATCTTTTGCACTATCCCCAACCATGACAGCGGTTGAAAGGTCGATCCGGTATCTCTTTTTTGCCTGATAAATCAATCCCGGCTTTGGTTTTCGGCAATCGCACCGGTCCTCCGGTGTGTGTGGACAAAAGAATATATCTGTTATTTCACCCCCGCTGGCTTGAACCCTTGTCTTCATCAAGGTATGAATTTTGTCGAGTCCCTCTCTTGACACCATCTTACGATTGATAACCGACTGGTTGGTTATGATAATGGTGGTAAACCCATTCTGCTTGAGTTGTTTTAACGCCTCTAAGCTTTGAGGCAAAAATTCAAATTCAGACCTGTGCTTTATGTAATCCGCCGAATCACGGTTGATTACGCCGTCACGGTCCAGAAAAGCGACTTTTTGCAGTATTTGTTCTCGACTCGTCAATTTTCTTCCGCAATCGCAAATGCATTCTCATATCCGTTTTGAATCATGAATTCTTCATTCCTGTCTGCTTCTTCCAGGCTCGAATATCTGCCTGCCCTGACCCGATAAAAGGTTTCATTCCCATCGAAATGGGCTGCGATATGGACATTTTCGTATGATCGAACAAGCTTTTTCCGGAGTTTTTCAGCGTTAATCCACTCACTGAAGGCCCCGATCTGAACGGTAAAATTTCCCTGATAATAATTTGACGGTGTATAGGATTGACCGGTGTTTTTGGCTATGTCCGGACGATTGGGTGTGCCGAGGGCTGTAATTTCAACATCCGCTGTCCCGGGTCCGACAACGCCGAGTTTTTTTGCCGCCGTATAAGAAAGGTCAATGATCCGACCGCGGATAAACGGCCCCCGGTCGTTAATTCTAACTTCGATTTTTCTGTTGTTTTCCAAATTACGTACGCGGACATATGTGCCAAGGGGGAGGGTTTTGTGGGCAGCTGTCATTGCATACATATTATAGGTTTCGCCGTTGGCTGTCTTTTTACCGTGAAAATCCCTGCCGTACCAAGATGCTCGGCCCCGCTGGTTGAAACCTTGTGAATGCGCCAGGGGCTGATACCAGCTTTTCCCAATTTTATAGGGTTTCGGTTGACCGGGAGGAGTCGGCGGAGGCTCGACTGCTGCACATCCGTAAAAAAGAAAAATTAAAAGACCGCAAAAAGCAAGACGTCTATAAATAGCAGGTGGATGTTTTTTTTTAATAGAATGGACATCACTATTTTTCAAATGCGATTTTCAAAACATCCTGCATCTTTTCCACGGGGTGGAAGCGGATTTTTTCTTGAATTTCTTTGGGTATGTCTTCCAGATCTTTTTCGTTCCACTTTGGTATTATAATCGTTTTTATGCCCGCACGATGGGCTGCCAGCACCTTTTCCTTGACGCCGCCAACAGGGAGAACCTGACCTCTCAATGTTATTTCACCGGTCATGGCAAGATCTTTTTTGATGGTTCTATGGGTCAGTAAGGATACCAGTGCAGTGAGCATGGTGACACCGGCTGAAGGACCGTCCTTGGGAATAGCGCCTGCCGGGACATGGATATGAATATCGTGTTTTTCGAAATAATCATCGGAAAGGCTAATGGTATCGGCATTCGATCGAATAAAACTCAATGCCGCGATTGCAGATTCTTTCATGACATCTCCAAGCTGGCCCGTCAGGGTAAGGCCTTTACTACCCCTCATGGAGGTTGCTTCTATAAAGAGGAGTTCGCCGCCGGCCTGTGTCCAGGCGAGTCCCGTTGCCACTCCGGGAATTGAGGTCCTGGCTTTTGCTTCCGCAATCAATCGAACGGGCCCGAGGTATTTGGAAATATTTTCAACCTTGATTGAAACGGACACGACTTTATTCTCAGCGATACCGGCAGCAACTCCACGGCAGATCGATGCAATCTCACGTTCGAGATTTCTCAAGCCGGCTTCACGAGTATATCCTGATATAATGAGCTTAACAGCGCCTTTTGTAAAAGACAACTGTTTGGTCTTAAGGCCATGGGCCTCACGTTGGCGGGGGATAAGATAGCGATTGGCGATTCTGATTTTTTCGTCAAGTGTATAGCCGAGAAGCTTCAGAACCTCCATTCTGTCCCGCAGTGCAGGCGGAATGGTATCAAGAATATTGGCGGTGGTTATGAACATCACCTTTGACAGGTCAAAGGGCACGTCCAGATAATGATCTGAAAAAGAAAAGTTCTGTTCAGGATCGAGAACTTCCAGAAGCGCAGATGACGGATCACCTCGAAAATCGCTCCCAACCTTATCAATTTCGTCGAGCATAAATACGGGATTGTTCGATCCGGATCGTCGTATCCCCTGAATAATGCGGCCGGGAAGAGCCCCAACATACGTGCGTCGATGCCCCCTTATTTCAGCCTCATCCCTTACGCCGCCGAGTGAAATTCGGAAAAACTGGCGGTTTAAAGCCCTGGCGATGGAGTGGCCCAGAGATGTTTTACCCGTACCGGGGGGGCCGACAAAGCATAGAATGGGCCCTTTGGACTCCGGTTTTAATTTGCGCACCGCCAGATATTCCAGAATTCGCTTTTTGGCTTTTTCCAGCCCAAAGTGGTCTTTATCTAAAATTTTTCTGGCTTTTCCGATGTCAAGGTTGTCTTCTGTACTTTCATGCCAGGGAAGTGCGGTCAGCCAGTCCAGGTAGGTTGACGCCACGGTATATTCCGCTGAAGACGGATGCATACGGGAGAGGCGGTTGAGTTCCCGCTCAGCCTCTTTGCGGGCTTCTTCCGGAAGATTTTTTTCTTCGATTTTTGCTCGGTAATCCTCAATTTCCACAGCGGCTTCATCTTTTTCGCCCAGTTCTTCTTTAATGGCTTTGAGCTGCTCGCGAAGATAGTATTCCCGCTGCCGTTTATCCATATCCCCTTTGACCTGGGATTGAATTTTATTTCCCAGTTCGAGGATTTCCAATTGATGGTTAACCAGCCGAGTAACTTCTTTTAACCGTTTTTTTGTGTTAAAAATTTTAAGAACGTTCTGTTTTTCTTCAAGGCTGGAGTTGATGGTGGAGGCAATCATATCTGCCAATATGCCGGGCTCTTTTATGGATCTTGCCATCACCACGATTTCCTGGGGCAACCCGGGTGAAAGTTCGGCAATCCTGGTGAATTGGCCGATGATGTTGGACATCAGGGCTTCGATTTCTTTGTCTTTTAAATCTTTTTCTTTTATATGTTCGACGCTGGCTCGAAGATACGGCTTTTTTTGCACATATTTTTTTACCTTGAATCTTCCCAAACCCTGGGCCAGCAATTGCAATTTATTATCTTCTGTTTTTGCCATTTTGAGGATCAATGCGCTGGTGCCTACGGTGTTCAGATCATCCTGGGAATGAACGTTATCCTCGGAGGTCTTTTTTACTACAATCAGTCCTATGAGTCGATTCTTGGACATGGTTTCGTCGACCAGTTTAATCGATTCCGGCTGCATAACAACAAGAGGTAAAACCATTTTGGGGAAAAGAGCGGCGTCAAATAATGGAAGGATCGGAAGAACTTCCGGAATTTTTTCCGAACTGAGTTCAGGTGATGGCTGCTTTTCTGTCATGTGAACCTCCAAATCGTTTTATACAAACGAATTCTGATTTTATTTTACAAGCTATCGTTCTGTAATTGGGACCTTGAAAGTCTTATCAAGGGCAAGCTTGGCAAGTCGAACCTGGAGAAATCCATTGGAATATGAGGCAGAAACAACTTCAGGGTCAATGGGCGCAGGAAGATAGAGTATGCGCTCAAATTTACCATACTGTATTTCCGCCAGGCGGTATGTTGCATTTTCTATGCGTGTTAACGGGGCACGGTTTCCTTGAATTTTAACGGCTTTACTGCTGATTTCCAGCTCCAGATCCTCCTTTGTAACCCCTGCGATTTCACCCATGATAATTATCTCGTCCGGGGTTTCATAAATATCCATTTGGGGCTTCCATGTCCGCTCAGCAATCGTAAACATGGGGTTTATCGATCTAAAGAGATCCCCAACTGTTTTTTCAAACTTGGAATCGAGATGATCAAAATCGTCAGTGAATCGTATTTTGATATAATCCATTTTAGAGCTCCTGGGCACTAAAGGGTTCGTTAAAAACACATGCTGATGTATCGATTCAGCCCGCCTGGCGGGGCTTCAGGGAACTTCGGTATGCGGATGTTAACATCTAACTTAACGTTTGTAAAGAAAAGTCCTGAACCCTCTGGGATCCCAACTGCTCAATGGGAGATGACACACTTATTTTACCCTAATTAACTACAACTAATCCGGATATGATTTATAGATAAAAATTGTATTTTGTTTGCAAATGAAATATTAAAAACCCATGAATCGATATTTTAAAAATTCATTTAAGTTTATCATCGGCTCACAATACTTTTTATACTTTGGCGTCATGGGTGTTTTTTTGCCCTATTTTAATTTATATTGCTATCATCTCAATTTTAGCGGGTTTGAAATCGGTACGCTGTCAGCTGTCAGGTCCGTCGCATTAATTTTATTTTCACTGGTCTGGGGGATTTTGGCTGACCGTTTTTGGATTAGAAGACCGATATATATTTTATGTAATTTTATCAGTGTCGCAATATGGGGTTTTTACTTCTATACCACTGACTTTTGGCCCATGCTTTTTATCACCCTTTTTTATGGCATATTTTATGCGCCAATCATTTCATTTCTCGAAGCCTTTACCATGGATGTATTGGGCGAAAAAAAGAAAAGTTACGGGACCATCAGGGGATGGGGCTCCATTGCTTTTATTATCACTGTCATCGTGCTGGGAAGGATTATAGATCTTTATTCCATCAGAATCATTCTCATACTTATTTTCTGCGGATCTCTGGTACAGGCACTGATTTCTTTTAAGATACCTGATATTCAGATCAAAAAACAAACCTCTTTTTCTTCTAAAGTCAAAGGCCTTCTAAATAGACGTGTGGTGGTGTTTCTGTTCTGTGCTTTTTTGATGCTGGTGAGTCATGGAACATACTACGGTTTTTATTCCATCCATCTTGAGAACCTGGGCTATGGAAAGACATTTATCGGAATCTCATGGGCACTGGCATCCATTGCCGAAATTGTCGTGATGATAAAATCGGATATGATCTTCAAACGTTTTTCCATAGATAATGTTCTGGTTTTTTCATTCATGGTGGCGACATTAAGATGGTTTGGGCTATTTTTTGCCACATCTCCAGCGCCGATCCTGTTTCTACAGATTCTTCACGCTGTTACATATGGAACGTTTCATGTGGCAAGTATTTTATACATTGACTCATTAACATCTGATGAAACCAAGACACTGGGGCAGTCGGTAAATAACGCGACAACTTACGGGCTCGGCCTAATGGTTGGATTTATCATGAGCGGCTATTTTTTTGAAATTTTGGGGACATTTCAAATGTTTATGATCAGCAGTCTTATTGCTCTGGCAGGGGGGGTGCTGCTGAAAGGCTCCCAGGTGGCGGCCCGGAGGTTAAACCCTGATTGAGGGAAAGTCGGGAATGCTCCTGATCCAGGGAACCAAGGACGACGTCCCGCTGATAAAGCGGGCTAAACCTCCGTCGTCCACGGCGAGGCCTTGACAATCCCGCTATTCGCGGGACAAGCAAAGGTCGTAGATTCCCGAGGTATGGGTTTGTCCGCCCGGAGGGCTTTCCTGTTGGATAAACTTATGGATAAAGTTTATTTTTTAAAGCCTTACGGGCTTCAAATCGTGCTTTGAGTTTGGGAAACTGCTCCATGTCCGTATGTGGCAGAAAAAGAGCGGCTACGTAATTATCCATAAAGGAGGGTGTTTCCGATAGCTCGAAATTTGTCATCCTCTTGGTTACCTCCACGACATCTTTTCTGATGCGGTTAGTCAGAGAACTCATTTTTGCCCCCATTAAAGACCCATTACCGATAAACCGAATTCTATCCGGATCTATTTCGGGCAACAGACCGAGAACCATGGCCTTTTCCAGGTCCACATAACTTCCAAATCCCCCTGCCAAATAAATGCGGTCAATATCTTGCATAGTAAGACCCACTTCTTCCAAGAGAGTCATGCAACCGCTGTAAATCGCTCCTTTGGCGCGTATGAGGTTATCAAGGTCCGGTTCAGTTAAGGTAATATTTCTGCCGATTTCGGTTTCATCCTTCCAGGTAAGGACGTACTCAAAAATACCATCGGTTTCCCGAATTCGGGGTGTATCGAGATCCCGGTTGAATTTGCCCCGGTTATCGATAACACCCATTTCAAACATTGTTGCTGCAATGATGATCAGTCCCGAGCCGCAGATACCTTTTGGCCTGACATTACCGATGGTAATATTCATGGGTTCAAACGTCACGGGATCCATGGAGAAATCTTCAATGGCTCCCTTGGCGGCTCGCATCCCAAAATTAATGCCGCCGCCTTCAAATGCCGGACCGGCGGAACAGGATGCACAGGCAAGCCAATCTTTATTACCGATGACAATCTCTGCATTGGTTCCGATATCCATGAAAAGTGTCAGTTTTTCGGTGCGATACATTCCCGATCCCATAACGCCGGCCACAATATCGCCCCCAACATAACTTGAAACCGCCGGATATACCAAAGCGGTGACATGGTCTCCAAGGGCAAGGCCCAGTTCAACTGCATTGATGGGCGGATAGAGCGTTGAAGCCGGCACATAAGGTGAAAGCCTTATATATTTGGGTTTGATCTCCAGCATGAGCTGGGTCATTGTTGTATTGCCTGCCAGGGTAATGGTGGAAATGTCGTCAAGATCGATCCGGGCCCGTTTGACCATCTTCTTGATTAACTTGTTTATGGTATTAACAACCACCTCATGAAGCTTTTCGAGGCCTCCGGGTTTATCCGCATAAATGATTCTGCTGATGACGTCTTCGCCGTAACTGATCTGTCCGTTGTAGTCACCAAACTGGGCCAGAACATCGCCTGTTTTAAGGTTGATCAACTGTCCGTAGATGGTTGTTGTCCCGATATCCACGGCAATGGCATAATTTCGATCGGTGGTATCCCCAGGCTGAACATTTATGATGTGCGTCTTTCTCCCGGATTGGACCGGCCGGGCAAGGGTAGCGGTAACTCTGAAGCCGTCTTTTCTCAAGATGTCCGGAATTTTCCGGATAACGGGAAGCCGAACCACCAGACGGTGTTCGTCGTGTTTAGCTTTCAAAAAAGAGACGAGTCTGGTTACATCCGGAAGGTTATCCTGTAAAGTCGGCTCTGGAACTTGAAGGTATTTCTTTTCCACCGGCGGAATGAAAAGCCCTTTTTCCTTTAAATCCTCCAGATTCATTTCCCAGATCCGAGCCGTCCTTCGCGGCGTTGTCTGCAGATTCAGAATCCCTGCATCGACTTCTGACTCTATGGGAATGCGTACCACAAGATCGCATTGAACAGTGGCCAGACAGGCCTGGCGATACCCTTTGTTCAGGTCTTCTGTGCTCAGTTTTTCCGATATTCCCCCTTCAACGTCCCCTTTCTCGATGATAACCCTGCACTTTCCGCATACACCTTCCCCACCACAAGATGCATTAATATGAACCCCTGCTTCCATGGCGGCACGGATAAGGTTTTCTCCATGGGTAACGGTTATTTCTATGTTGTGGGGTAGAAATAATATTTTATGCTTGTTCATGATGCTATATTTTCTCCATAGCGCCGTATGCGGCCTGTAATCTGTCCCGAAGTAAATAACAGAGCCTTTCCATGATATTAAATCCAAGTTCCGTGTTGCCGATCATCATCTTTCTTAAATCAGCGCCCCTTAGAGTTACGATGTGTGTCGGTTTCTGACAAACGGCCGAAGACATGAGGATGTGCGGCATGTCCAGTAGGGTGGACCAACAGCCCAGAACTCTTCCCTTGCCAAGAGTTTCTATGACGACATTGCCTTTTTGTGCTCCCAAATCCACAGACCTTTCCAGGTGTATACGGCCTTGGGCAATAACGTAGATATGCTCCCCATAATCGCCTTGTTGAAAAACATGTTCACCACTTTTATAGCGCATTGTCCGGCAGAGTTCGGCGATTTCAGATATTTCGCTTTTTCCCAGCAATTTGAAAAACTCGCAGCTTCCCAAAGCATGTTCCATTTCTGAAGGTTTCATGTTAGACCTCTTTTAATGGTTAATTTATAATATACTCTGACAATTTTGATAAGATTGTCAAGAATATAGTCTTGACATCAACCCTTATCATTTGACATTTAAATCTTTATAATATAATAAAAGTTGGTTTTTTTTGATTTCTCTCATTTTAGCGGGTTTGGCAAAATAGATATAAATAAAAGATGCTTAGCAAAATAATGGGAATGGCTCTTCTAAGAGGAAAATTGCGATATGCGTCTAGAGTTAACAGCTGAAGACAAACACGCTTTAGAGAAAATTGCTTCGAAGCTTACGATGTTAAAAAAGCAAAGAAGAAATCTTATCCCCATCCTTCAGATGGTTCAGAAAGAGCTTGCCTATCTCCCCCGTGAATCCCTGAAAATGGTGGCAGAACACCTCGAAATTCCGGAATCTGAAGTTTATGGCGTTGCAACCTTCTATAATCAGTTCAGATTTCATCCCCCTGGCAAACACCCGATCAAAGTGTGCCTGGGTACGGCCTGTCATGTCCAGGCGGGGGATATCATACTCGAAAATTTTGAACGTAAGCTCGAAATTTCCGAAGGTGAAACCACGCCGGACCGAGAGTTCAGCATTGAAAGGGTCGCCTGTGTTGGATGCTGTGCGCTGGCTCCCGTAGCCATTATCGGCGAGACCGTTCACGCCCATATGGCCCCCAGCAAGGTGGAAGGGCTTATCCTGCGGATTGCAATAGAAAAAGAGATGGCAGAAAGAGAAAAACAAAAAAATGAATCCGGCCAGGAATGAAAAAATAGATCAAAAATTCGGCACTATTCTTGAAGAGGCCGTAAGGCGCCGGAAAGCGTTTACGGAGACGACGGTTCCCAAAATTCACATTGGCATGGCCACATGCGGTATCGCCTCCGGGGCCCTTGAAACCAAAAAGGCCTTCGAAGATATTCTCGCTGAACGTAATGTGGAAGCCATAATTCATCCGGTGGGCTGTATCGGCCATTGTTATGCAGAGCCGGTGGTTATCATAGATCATCCGGACTCCGGATTCCCGCCCATTTTCTATCCCGAAGTTACCGCCGGCAAAGCCCAAATGCTGGTAAAACTTTTTTTGGAAGAAGGGGACCCCCGCTTTGAACATATCCTTGGTGCCACCATGGAAAACGAGCTGATTCCTTCGGTCATGGAGTTTCCGCGGTTCAATCAGGAAAAACGGGTCGTTATGGAAAAATGCGGGCATATTAATCCTGAAGATATCTATGACTACATTGCTGAAGGCGGGTATTCAGCCCTTGTAAAAGCTTTACAACTTTCCCCGGACGAGATTGTTAACGAGATCGAGCATTCCGGTTTAAGAGGTCGGGGCGGCGCCGGATTCCCCACTGGAAGAAAGTGGAAACTGGCAAGAAATACTCTGGCGAAGGAAAAAATCGTCATCTGCAACGCAGATGAAGGGGACCCCGGTGCATACATGGACAGAACCATTCTGGAAAGTAACCCGCATCAGGTCATTGAAGGCATGGCCATCTGCGCATATGCAGTGGGCGCTGATAAAGCCGTGGTGTATGTCAGATCGGAATATCCTCTGGCCGTCAAAATCGTCACAAAAGCCATTGAGCAGGCAAAAGAACTGGGACTTATGGGCAAAGGGATTCTGGGGAGCGGGTTTGATTTGGAAATTGATGTGTTCCAAGGATCCGGTGCCTTTGTTTGCGGTGAGGAGACAGCTCTGATTCGATCCATCGAAGGGTATAGAGGCATGCCCCGGCACCGTCCGCCTTACCCGGTTCAAAAAGGATTGTGGAGTCAGCCGACACTTATCAACAATGTGAAGACCCTGGCCTCCGTGCCGCCCATAATGGATAATGGTGCGGCTTGGTACAGAGACATCGGGACTGAAAACAGCCCTGGCACTGCAATTTTCTCCATCGTAGGAAATGTGGTGCATGCGGGTCTGGTGGAAATTCCTATGGGCGTATCGCTGCGGAGTCTTATATTTGATATCTGCGGCGGAATTCCCAAAAAAAAGAAATTCAAGGCTGTTCAGATCGGTGGACCTTCCGGCGGATGCCTGAATGAAGATTTCTTGGATACGCCCATTGATTTCGATTCTTTGGTCGAAGCAGGCGCGATGATGGGATCCGGCGGCATGGTGGTGATGGATGAAGATACCTGCATGGTGGAAGTTGCCCGGTATTTTCTCGATTTCACCCAAAAGGAATCTTGCGGCAAATGCACCTTTTGCAGAATCGGGACCTACCACCTCCTTGACATACTCCAACGATTAACAAAAGGGGAAGGCCGTGACGGGGATCTGGAGATGCTGGAAACCTTGAGCCGGGACATAAAAGCCGGGTCACTGTGTGGTTTGGGTAAAACCGCTCCGAATCCGGTGCTCACTTCACTCAAATATTTCAGGGAAGAATACGAGGCCCATATCAAAGAAAAGCGATGCCCTGCCTTGATGTGCCGGGCGTTGACCGCTTTTTATTTCGATTTGGACTTGTGTGCCCGGGGATGTGATGCCTGCGCCACCTGCTGTCCGGTTGATGCTGTATTCACCACCAGTAACCGCAGGAAAGGGGTTGATCAGGAACTTTGCGTGAAATGCGGCGAGTGTTTGGTGGCATGCCCGCCGGAGTATGATGCGGTTAGAAAGGTATCTCCTCCGAATCTGGTTCCTTTTATAGAGAAGATGCCGCAAAAAAAAGAAGAAGGACGATAAGACATGCCGAAACTCCGGGTGGATGGCAAGGAGATCGAAACCAAGCAAGGGACGACCTTACTTCAGGCCTGCCTCGACAACGACATATATATCCCCAACCTTTGTTTTCTGGAAAGCATGGAAAATCCTTCGGTGTCCTGCAGGATGTGCTTTGTTGAAATCCAAGGCGAAAAACAGCCGATAACTTCATGCACGGTTAACGTCAAAGATGACATGGTTGTCAAAACCGGCACTCCGGCAGTGAGACAGTTACAACGAACAGCCCTTCGACTGCTCCTTTCGGTTCATCGTGTGGATTGTAAGCATTGTCCGGCCAATAAAAAATGCGAACTTCAGCGAATTGCCAAATTCCTAAAAGTCGGCTTAAAGCCCAAGGGTTTTGAACGATATCTAAAAGAGACGGAGATCGACCGGAGTCACCCTTTTTTAAACCACTATCCGAATCGATGTGTTTTGTGCGGCAAATGTGTGCACCTTTGCCGGAATCAGCATGGACAATCTGTTTTTACCTTTGCCAAGCGGGGGTTCGATACCGTAATCAGCGCTTATGGTAAAGCGGGCGCGTCGTCGCAGACCTGTAAAGAATGTGATGTCTGTGTAAAAATATGTCCGGTGGGCGCCTTGACGTTAAAGGATGCCAAAGAAGGCGGTTAACGAATTGAATTGCAGCAGATCCCCTGTTAAATTCCGGGGATTTTAACGGAGCAAGCGTATCACTCCGGCAACTTGACCGATCTCGCCGAAATCCTGCTGCTGAAGGTTTAAACTCCAATAGAACAACCCATTTATGACTGCTTGATGATTCTGATGACTTTCGGCTGGTATTCGTCTTTTTCTGCCAGCTTGTTTCCCTTTGATTTAACGAATAGAAGTGTAAGCCCAAATAATGAAAAACCCATAATTGCAGACAGCATGGACGTGTCGAAATTGAAAAAAGGGGCCATCTCCTGACCGATAAAAGCACCGACGAGCAAGGCTAAAATAGGAAACACGTAAAGCATAAACGTGGCTTTTAGCAACGGAGATGTGTCGAAGCTAAGCACCACCTTCTGCCCCACTTTCGCTCCTGCACGATTAATTGCTTCCACCTCCATTTCCTTGCCGCCACCCAAGTTGTGGCAAGAACTCCTTGCAGCACACGCCTTACATGCACCGGTTTTCATGGTTTTTACCCATGCTGTTTTGGAACCGATTTTAGTCACAATGCCTTCTTCAGTGGCCATAATATTACCTTCTTTGCTGAATGATGCTCAGAATCAATGTCTTTTTACACCACAAAATAACACATGTTTGAAAAAAGTCACGACCTGTAGGGTTTGCGCAAAAATAACTTCACATTTTTGCATCTCACCTTCTGCCCATCTTTGGCCGATATCTCACTCGCAAAATCCTCGAAATAGCTCGCTATTCCTTTGGTTTTACTCCTTCGGATCGGCCAAACCTGACCCAAATCTGAGCGCCAATTCTGCAAAGTTATTTTTTCGTCAACCCTTTGATGATATTGGGTGTTGAAGACATTCAAGTTAGTTCGCTTCGCTTACAATTGGAATGATGGAACAATGGAATAATGGGTTACTGAAGGAATCAGATTGATATTGTTCCTTCGACCCAGCATTCCACTATTCCAATATTCCATGGAAGTAGCATAAACCAGAAGCTATTAAAAAATATTTAATTTCAACCAATTGTAGAATTTCCGAGACGTATTAATACTCTTTCGGCATATTATTCAGCTGATCCAGCGTAAAGACCGGGCCGTCTTTACAAACGTATTCTTTACCGATGTTGCACCGGCCGCATATCCCGATGCCGCATTTCATACGCATTTCAAGGGACATGATAATATGATCATGGGAATAGTCCAGGGTATCTAAAACCGGCTGGGTAAACTTAATCATAATGGGAGGTCCGCAGACAATGGCATAGGTATCCGGGTTGCCGGGGGGCGCCTTCTGGTCGGTAATGGTGGGGACAAAGCCGATATTATATTTCCAGCTTGGATCATCAGTGGCATCCACCGTAATATGCATGTTGATATCATCGCGTTTTTCCCATTCGGCCAGTTCGTCCCTGTAAAGAAGCATGCCCGGCGTGCGAGCGCCGTATATTACATGGATGTCTTTAAATTTTGGTCGGTTGGCAGGATCCAGCATATATATAATGGAGGACCGAAGTGTCGTAAAAGCAAACCCGCCGCCGATGATGACAATATTCTTGCCTTCCATGATATCCCAGGGATACCAGTTTCCCAATGGCCCACGGACGCCCATGATATCTCCGGCCTTCATGTTGTGAAGATAGGATGTTACAAGGCCCACCTTGTTGACGGTAAACATTAAAAACCCTTTTTCCGTGGGAGATGAAGCGATGCCTATGGGGATTTCTCCTTTTCCGGCAACTGAAAGCTCGGCAAACTGACCGGCCTGGTAATTAAATTTTTCTTCGTCCTCCGGGTTTATAAAGACCAGTTTAAATGTTTTCAGATTTTTATCTTCGGTTTCAGTTGTAATTTCATCTATACGAACCGGATAAGGCAAATACGGATTTTGCACTTCTACTTCTCCTTTTTCCCGATTTATCGGGGAACCAAAAATATTTGCCACCAAGGCACGAAGGATTTTATTTTGCCCTGAAAAACCTGGTCCTCCCCCGCGAAGCGGGATCTCCGATGGGCCAAGCCTGTCCCGCGTTGCGGGGGTCAGAGTTCTCTGGCTCTGCCTAAAAAATTGCTGCAAGAGTTTGAAGTGAACTAAAGTTTGAAGTGAGCTAAAGTTAAGGAATTCTACCAATTATATAAAATCAGCGGAGCGAAGCGACTCCATAACTTTAGGCACTTTAGATCACTTTTAACTTGTCTGGCTTTCAGGGAAACAGCCCCTTCCAGGGGTAACCCAAAGCCTGGCCCTCTGGACCAGGATATTTACTTTGTTATTCGTTCTTAGTGTCTTGGTGTCTTTGTGGCGAGAAAAAAAGTTTTACCACAAAAAACACAAAATTTACAATTTAGAAACTAAAGCTCAAAACTGTTCATCAAGTCGCAAACCTTACGTATATCGATATTCACCGGGCAGAGACGGATGCATCGTCCGCAGCCGACACATTGAATGCCGTCTGCATATCTATCGACGTAATATTTCAGTTTGTGCATGAAACGCTGGCGGACTCTCTGTATTTTTATGTCCCTGGGATTGTGCCCGGATCCGTGAAGGGTAAACAGCGGATACATGCAGCTGTCCCAGTTGCGAATGCGAATGCCGGAAGTTCCGAAGGTTTCGTCTTGAATATCGAAACACCAACATGTGGGACACACATATGTACAGGTTCCACAATTGATACAGGAAAAAGCGACATCGTCCCAAAAAGATGCTTCAAAAAGTGCTGTGGTATCTTTATCCTTTAATTTGTCTGTGGAAACCCGGGCGGTTATTTTCGTTTCCGCAGTCTGTTTTAGGGCTTGGATCTGTTCTATTAAATCATCGGCCTCTGCCGCCGTGCCCCAGCCGGCCGCTTTGATTAATTTTTCTCCTTTGTTACTAATGATTTTGGCGAGATAATGGTCAGCTGCGTCAACCAGGAGTACATCCAGCCCTTCTTCATGAAACGGGCCGCACCCGGCTGTGGTGCAGAAGCAGTGACTGCAAGGCGTATTGCATGCATACCCGATCAAGGTGGTGGCTTCGTAAGCTTTGATCCAGTAAGGGTCTTTATATTCGGGAGTATCAAAGTTCCGTTTAACCAAAAGAAATGCTTTGGCATCACAAGGTCTGATACCGACGACGACCCGGGGAGAATAATCTTTATCAATTTCTTTTAAAATGTGATGATCTGTCTGTTTTTCATCCAGAGTATACTCGAACATGGTTTCCGACTGGGGGTAAACCACCGATTTTGGAGAAAGCCGTGTGTTTTGCAACCTTAAATCCGGAAGCTCACCTTTATCGAGTTCCTTAAAAACATGAAATTCATCCTGTTGAACCGGACCGAATAATAGAAATTTATCTGCCAAACGTTTCAGCCCTTCAGCCCAGCTTTTTTTATCAATTCTTATAACTTTCATCACCGATACCTTTGTAATTGGTGTTTTGATCAACCTGTCACTACTAAAGACTAACTATTTCAGGGGGCGGGATGTTTTTATTATTTGTTATTTAATAAAGTCATCCGGATCATCGGGCCTGTAAGTATCCAGAGGCGGTCTTTTTTCCAGGGTCAAACCGGATTCCCAGTCGAACAGTTCAAGGCAGTCTTTTTCCAGTTTCTTTGTTAAGATTCTGACCTTAATTCCCATTGGACAGGCACGCTCACATGCACCGCAGTCGGTGCACCGACCGGCACAATGATATGCTCTTAAAAAGTGAAACGTCCTTATGTCTGCGGGGTTTTGGCTTTTACCCACCCACTGGGGCTTTGACTCATCCACGAAACATGTGGGGCAATAGCAGAGTGGGCATGCATTCCTACAGGCATAGCAACGGATACACGTCGAGAGGAGATCTTCGAAGTATTCCCATTTATCCTGTGGTTTCATGTCTTCAATTCTACGGATATCCTCGTACTTGTCCACATCTGTTTGCTCTTCTACAAGATCAGCGGCAAGTTCATCGTAGATGACCGGGTTGCGGTGAGAACAGATGGTGCAGTTCTGCTGCAGGACATCTTTTTTGTCTATGGTTTTATCGATACCGTCACCCTTGATATTTATTTTGCCGTCGGCCTCGGTGACCTCCTTGATTTCAGTATCAAACATGGCTTCAATTTTGTGCCGGTCGATCATTCCTTTGCAGGGGACGCCGATAATTACGATCTGATCCCGTTTGATTTTATTTTCGATAATATGGGTAACAATGTTTCTGGAATCACACCCCTTTGAAACAATACCGATTTTTTCTTTCCTGTTGGCAAGGTAGTTCGCCAGATTAATCCCGCAGTTGCTGTCCCATACAAAACAGTCAACATCTTCCGGGGTTTTTGCAAAACAGGGTTCGTTCATCATCGGCACCGTTCCTTTTCTGAATCCGATAATTAGATCAACCGTGGATTCTTTTAATAGCCGATTCGATATTTCTTTAATTTTTTCTATGTAGGCGAACATATTAAGCGACCTTAGCTTTTGTTTTTATAAAATTATTATTCGGTCCAAGCGCTTTGACTGCCTCCACGGTTTCTTTGACGACATCCACAAATTTTACCGATTCTGCAGAGGAGATCCATGAAAAATGGAGGCGACCGGGTTCGATCCCCATATATTCAATGAAGTTTTTAAATAAAGCAAATTTTCTGCGTGCATAGTAATTACCTTCCAGGTAATGGCAATCTCCGGGATGTCACCCGGATACCCATACGCCGTCCGCACCCTGTCTGAAGGCGGCCAGAATAAATTTCGGGCTCATCCGACCTGTACAGGGGATTCTGATCACCCGGATGTTTGGCGGATATTCCATCCTGCTGACGCCTGCAAGATCAGCGGCACCATAACTGCACCAGTTGCATAAAAAACTGACGATTTTGGGTTCCCAGTCTGACATATTATAAATTCTCCTGACCCGGATAAACCGGAACAACTAAAGAAAACTATTCTGTTACGAAAAATACAAAATAACGATTCAGAGTCAACGATTATATTGCTTCATTCAATGCAAAGATCTGTGCGAAAATCTGATCATTGTCAAATCCTTTGAGATGGATGGCCCCGGATCGACAAGAGGCGACACAGAGACCGCAGCCTTTACACAGAACCGGATTGATTTGAGCCTTTCCGGTAAAAGGTCCTTCTTCAATGAAACTGGGTGCTGAATAAGGACATTCGGAAACACAAACCCCGCAGGAACTGCAATAGGCAGGGTTTGTTTCAGCAACAATGCCGCTGGTCTGGAATACCTTTTTGGCCAATACTGTTAAGGCGCGGGAAGCGGCGGCCTGCCCCTGAACAATGGATTCATCGATGGGTTTGGGCGCGTGGGCCAAACCGCATACGAAAACGCCGTCCGTGGCAAAATCCATCGGCCGCAGTTTGACATGGGCTTCGGCAAAAAAACCATCGGCATTCTGGGGGACTTTATACATCTGCACCAGTGGATTTTTTGATTCGGGAACAATGGCCGAAGCCAGGACCAAAAGGTCGGGCCGTATATCCATCATCCTTCCCAGAACCCGGTCGGTGAAACTCACCTTGAGTCCCGCATCTTCCTTTGCGACATTCAAGTCTTTACCCGAATCATAACGGATAAATACAATGCCTTCAGTGCGCGCTTGACGGTAAAGATCTTCCCTGAGACCATAGGGGCGTAAATCCCTGTAAAGAATAAAAACGTCCATTTTCGGGTTGATTTCTCTAAGTTTCAAAGCGCTTTTAATGGATTGTGTGCAGCAGACCTTGGAACAATAGGGTCTGTCCGGGATTCTGGAACCGACACACTGAACAAATACCGCCGTGTCGATTTGCTCGATGGCGGGATCCTTGTCGATAAACCGCTGCTGCAGTTCCAATCCTGTAACCACACGGGTATCTTCCTGGTATAAATATCCGTCGGGCTTGAACTCCGAAGCACCCGAGGCGATTATGGTCACGCCGTGCTCTATGACTTTGTCTTCACCGTTGCAGGAGATGGTCGTTTTAAAATTTCCCACAAATCCGTCAACATGGGTGATCTTAGCATTCAGAAAAACCGTTATGTTATCATCGGACTGAATCCCGGCTGTTAAACTCGTCAAATATCCCTGAATGTCCTCACCCCGCCAGGTTTCATGGAGATGACGCGCCTGTCCCCCGAGAGCATCGGTTTTTTCAACCAAAAATGTCTGATATCCCTGTTCCGACAGGTTTTTGGCCGCCGCCATCCCGGAAATCCCGCCGCCGACAACCAAAACCGACTGGTTGATTTCCATGGTCGATTCCGACAACGGCTCCTGAAGCATTGCTTTGGCCACGGCCATCTTTAGAATGTCTTTCGATTTTTCAGTGGCCTTGGCAGGATCGTTTTTATGAACCCACGAACACTGGTTCCGAATGTTGGCCATCTCAAATAGATACTTATTGATACCGGCGTTAATTAAGGTCTCTTGAAATAAGGGCTCATGGGTCTTTGGGGTGCAGGCGGCAACCACCACCCGATTCAGTCGATGTTCCTTAATGACCTCGGTCATTTTATCCTGTGTGTCCTGGGAGCAGCTGAACATGTTCTCCTCCACGTGGGCGACGCCGGGAAGGTCTTTTGCAAACTCCACAACTTCAGGAACATCAACGATTCCCTGCGATATTGGTTCCGCATCGGCAGACAAAAACACCGATCCGGGGCGGGTCACCCCGGACATCCTTTTCGTCCGGGATTTCTCTGGTTTTTGTGAGTGTCCACCGGGACTCGGCCAACCTGCTGCCTGCCACACCCGCAGCAGCGCTGGAATCGATAACCGAAGACGGGATATCTTTGGGCGCTTGAAAAATACCGCAGGCATATATTCCTGGCCTGGACGTCTGAACCGGATCAAAGCTGCTGCTGCTGGCAAAGTTGTAATGATCCAGATCGATGCCCCATTTTTTTGCCTGGGCCGTTGTTTCCATAGATGCCGTCAGGCCCACGGACAGAACCACCATGTCAAATTCTTCTTCCACACGCCTGCCGGTCCCATCTACATACCGGATAATCTGCATCCCCGTCTCTTCATCCGGGTCGATATGGGTCACTTTGGATTTGATAAAACGAACTCCCAGTTCATCCTTGGCTCGATTATAGTATCTCTCGAAATCTTTGCCGTAGGTGCGGATGTCGATATAAAAAACGGCGGCATCCAGGTTTTCGCTGCTGTGCTCTTTGGCAAGCATAGCCTCTTTGACGGCGTACGTGCAGCACACCCCGGAACAGTAACCATTGGCACCCACATGGACATCCCTGGACCCGATGCACTGGAGCCATGCAATTTTTTTCGGCTCTTTATGATCCGAAGGACGCACCATATGCCCGCCATAGGGTCCGGAAGCCGAAAGAATCCGCTCAAACTCCATAGACGTTACTATATTGGGATGTTTTGTGTAACCGTAGATGTCGTGTTGGGCCGGATCATACGACTCACCCCCCGGCGTCAAAATGACGGCGCCCACATCGATTTCTGTGGTTTCATCCTTCTGGGAATGGGTTTCGAGAGTGAGTGCTTCAGCCTTGCAGACTTTTACACATTCGAGACACTCACAGCACACCATGCAGTTCAGGCATTTTTTTGCTTCGGTAACCGCCGTCGCTTCACTCAGACCCTGTTCAACCTCGGCAAAGCTTGTTTTCCGATCTTCCATGGAGATCCTTGACATTTTGGCCCTTTCTACCTTTGGGAGACCTTTGTCAATGGGGTTGAAATTTTTCTGGGGGATCTCAATGGGTTTTCGCCCTTCTTTTAAATCTGCGCCGTTAAGATATCTGGTTATGGAAATTGCGGCCTCCCGTCCGGCAGCCACCGCTCCAATGGCGATACCCGGGCCGGTCTGGGCATCACCCCCTGCAAACACGCCTTTTCTTGTGGTTTCGAAGCTCACCGGATCGACGTCTATGTTGTTCCATCGGTCCAAGTCAATACCTGTTGAGCCTTTAAGAAAAGCCGTATCGGTACGCTGGCCGATGGCCGGTACGATAACATCCGTATCGACGACAAATTCACTTCCTTCAACAGGAACCGGGCGACGACGGCCGCTTTTATCCGGCGCTCCCAATTTCATTTTAATGCATTTGAGACCTACAACCTTACCGTCTTTTTCCATCACCTCCACCGGGGCCATAAGGAACTGAATATCTACCCCTTCTTCAAGGGCATCTTCGATTTCCTCCTCCCGAGCCGGCATCTCTGTATGGGTCCGCCTGTAAATGATGCTGACTTTATCCGCATCCAGGCGTAAAGCTGATCTCGCAGCATCGATTGCCACATCCCCGCCGCCGACAACGGCAACATTTCCCTTGATTTTCTTGAGGTCGCCGAGTGCTGTATCTCTTAAGAATTTAACACCAGGGATGACACCAGGCGTATCTTCGTTGGGGATGTTAAGTTTCATGTTGGCATGACAGCCAACGGCGAGATAAACTGATTTGAACCCGTCATCCATCAATCTATCAATGGTGATGTCTTGTCCAAGAGCCATATTAAATTTTATCTCAACGCCGAGCCGGGTGATCCATTTGATCTCTTTTTCAAGAACATCCGGTGGGAGTCTGTAATCCGGAATTCCGACTCTGAGCATGCCGCCGGCTACAGGAAGGGCCTCGAAAATTGTAACCCTGAAACCATCTTGCGCCAGAAAATATGCCGCGGTCAGACCGGCAGGTCCGGCACCGATGATAGCGATCTTTTCGTCCCTTGGCGTGATCTTGGTTAAGGGCAGATCATCGATATCAACCTGATCTGCTGTAAAACGCTTGAGTGTGCAGATGGAGATTGGTTCATCCACGTCTTTTCTTTGGCACACGTCTTCACACGGGTGGGGACAGATTCGACCGAGAACGCCCGGAAGGGGCAGGGTCCTTGTAATAATCTCCAGGGCCTCCGTATATTTTTCCTGGGCAATCATGGCCACATATCCGTGGGCATTTACATTGTTCGGACAGGCATGGGTGCACGGTGAATGATCCCTTTTATCTATGGAATAGGCTCCGGGTACGGCCTGTGCGTAAGGCTTATAAACCGCTTTCCGGTTTATGAGGCTCTCATCGTAGAGACTATAAAGACTGACCGGACAAACTTCGGTGCAATCTCCGCACCCCGTACACTTATCAAGATCGATATATCGCGCACCTTTGTTCAGGGTGACCTTAAAATTGCCGGCTTTGCCGGATATCTCTTGAACCTCGGTTATGGTGTGAAGCTCTATGTTAATGTGCCGGCCGACCTCGACCAGTTTAGGCGAGATAATTCACATGGCACAGTCATTGGTGGGAAAGGTCTTGTCCAACTGTGACATTATACCGCCGATTGCCGGCGACTTTTCTGCGAGATGAACATAAAACCCTGAATCCGCTAAATCCAGAGCAGACTGCATTCCTGTAATTCCGCCTCCCACAACCAGTACCGATCCGATTACATCTTTGGACATGGTTTAATTCTCCTGGTGGAAATAAAACATAATTCTAATGATATTTGTATTTGATGGCCAAGCCAACAGTAAAAAAAGGCCTTTTTACGAGAATATTTTGTGTTTAGCACGAAAGAGATTTACTATATGTTGTAAAAAAACATGTCAATAGAATTTAGAGCTCGTTTTTTTCGTCTTCTTGACGGTGTCGAAATATTGGATTATCATCCTAACTCGGAAGGGCTGCAACCAAAAAATAACGTTAAAAAAAGCAAAAAAATACAACCAAGGGACTAATTATGAGAAATTATAAACATAAAACGGTTAAAACTTCAAAATTCTTGAAAAAACATATCAAGAAATTGCCTCAAATTGGGTTTATAACCGGCACGGGTCTCGGAGAAAGTTCGAATTTTATAGATGTATCGATGTCCTTTGAATATGAAGATATTCCACATTTTCCGACGTCAACGGTTGAGAGCCATTATGGAAGGCTTCTTTTCGGAGAAATTCGGGATAAACAGATCATGGTCATGCAGGGGCGTTTTCATCTTTACGAAGGCTACTCCCCCCTCGAGGTGACCTTCCCCATACGAGTGATGCAGGAACTCGGTGTTCATACACTCATTCTTTCGAATGCTGCCGGCGGTCTGAACCCGGGATTTAATACCGGTGACATTATGATCGTTAGCGATCATATCAATTTAACCGGTTCAAGCCCCTTGATCGGTCCCAATGAAGAGCTCTGGGGGATTCGGTTCCCGGATATGAATGCGGCCTACGACAAAGGGCTGATGGAACTTGCGAAAAAGGCCGGAAAGGATGAAGGCATCTATTTGCAAAAAGGGGTGTTTGTGGGACTAAAAGGCCCGTCCCTTGAAACGCCGGCCGAAGTCCGCTTTCTAAGGACCATCGGTGCCGATGCCGTAGCTTTTTCAATTATACAGGAAGTTCTTGTTGCGATCCATGCAGGAATAAAGGTACTCTGCCTTTCGACCATAACCAACGTGCATGATCCTGATCGACCTGTCCCTGCTACGGTTGAAGAAATAATAGCAGTGGCCGAACAGACCGCTCCAAAGCTTGAAGCGATTATCAAAAATGTGATTGAAAAAAATTGACCCGGACACCCTTGGTCTGCCCCGGGAAATCTTTAATCGCTGGAAAAACAGCTCATTGAAGAATCCTCTTGACAGAAGATTCAATAAGTCTATATCATTCTTTCAAAATCGACATTCATTATTTTTCCATTCCAATATTCCATGCCCGAGTTAAGAATGTAAGCCTAAATATTCCATTATATTCAATTAGAGTTTACAAAGTGCGAGACGTTTTATTTTGCCCTGAAAAACCTGGTCCTCCCCCGCGAAGCGGGATCTCCGATGGGCCAAGCCTGTCCCGCGTTGCGGGGGTCAGAGTTCTCTGGCTCTGCCTAAAAAATTGCTGCAAGAGTTTGAAGTGAACTAAAGTTTGAAGTGAGCTAAAGTTAAGGAATTCTACCAATTATATAAAATCAGCGGAGCGAAGCGACTCCATAACTTTAGGCACTTTAGATCACTTTTAACTTGTCTGGCTTTCAGGGAAACAGCCCCTTCCAGGGGTAACCCAAAGCCTGGCCCTCTGGACCAGGATATTTACAAATCAGTAACTATGAATAAAGGAGGAGTTTATGCGTCATTTTATTGCATTGTTATTTTCATTATGTCTAATTTTCATGGTCGCGACTGTTGCATCGGCAGGGGAGTCTTTGGTTGAGACGGTGGCAAATGGCTGCAAAAAGGAACTCAAATCCTATTGCACCGATGTTACGCCGGGCGAGGGCCGAATTCTGGCCTGTTTGTATGCACATGGGGACAAACTTTCCGGTCAGTGTGAATATGCGCTTTACGATGCTGCGGTCCAACTGGAGCGTGCCGTAGCCGCGTTATCCTACCTCGCCAATGAATGTGACGAGGATTTGGAGAAATACTGTTCATCGGTTACCCCCGGCCAAGGGCGCTTGATCGACTGTCTTGATAAAAATTCCAAGAACATCAGCAATCGTTGCAATCAGGCTGTTAAGGACGTTGGCCTGAAATAAATCCTAACGTTTTGCAACTATAGGGTAAACAGCGAACACTCCGATGGGCCGGCGATGAACGACCGGAACGCCTGTCTCGACGGCTCATCGGCAGTGATGTTAAACCCCAGTTATTTATGACACCCAAGACTTGACCTGATCAGATTTTTCCCTGGAGTGTGCGATTATTTCATCGAGATCCAGGGTCAGTAATTTGCGATCTTCCATGATCAGTTTACCGTTGATCACAGAGTGTATGACATCGTTTCCACTTGCAGCATAGACCAGATGGGACGTTGCATTATACATGGGCGTGAGGTGGGGTTTATGGGTATCGATAACAATAACATCCGCTTTTTTGCCGATTTCCAATGAACCGGTGATATCTTGAAGCCCTAAAGCTCTCGCGCCTTCAATGGTTGCCATTCTCAGAACGGTAACGGCATCCACCACCGTCGGATCCATTGCATGAACCTTGTGAAGTTTCGCAGCGGTATCCATCTCTGAAAATAAATCCAGGTTATTGTTGGATGCGCATCCATCTGTTCCCAAGCCAACCGTCACGCCTTGCTTGATCAGTTCCGGAATCGGCGCGATACCCGACGCCAGCTTCATATTGCTTTCCGGATTATGAACGACCTTTACGTCGCATTCCGCCATTTTCGTAATCTCCGATGGTTCCAGGTGAACACAATGGTCTGCAATCAAATGGGCACCCAACAGCCCCAGGGAATCGAGATGCTCTATGGGTGTTTTTGCATATTTTCTCTTTATTTCAGAGACTTCATTTAACGTCTCAGCCACATGGATAATTAGCGGGACGCCATGCTTCAATGCCAGTTCATTGGACGCCATCAGCAGTTCCGGGCTGCAGGTAAAAAGGGAATGGGGTTCTACCGCTATGGACACAATGGGATCGTCTTGCCATTTTTGAATCAATGATTCCGTATACTCTATGCCTTTTTCAACCGATCCGTAGTTTGGCGATGGGAAATCATACAGGACTTCTCCCACCAGACATCTTACACCCGCTTTTTTAGCTGCCTTTGCCACTTCTTCCTCAAATAGATACATGTCACAAAACGTCGTTGTGCCGGACAGTATCATTTCGGCAAGGGCAAGCAGAGTTCCGGTATAAACAAACTCTGCATCCATGTTGCGTTCTGCCGGGAAAATGTAGTTTTCAAGCCATTGCATCAACGGAAGATCATCCGCTAAGCCCCTAAAAAGGGTCATGGCTGCATGGGTATGACCGTTCACCAGGCCGGGGAGGACCAAACCGCCTTTGGCATCGATGATCTTGTCTGCTTTAATAGACGGCCGATCTCCGGTTCCCATATGGGAAATAGCATCGTTGCGAACGGATAAAAATCCGTTTTCAAGAATTGAGTTTTTAGAATCCATGGTGAGAATGGTGCCGTTTTTTATGATGAGATCTGCATCTTGCATCAGCCATGCCCCCGTCATTGTTCACGCTGTTTGAGTCTTAAGAGCCACCTTCTTCGTTATCAAGGCTCGATAGTAGATGACTACGGCTTCACCCTTGATGTCTCGAATCTGCCTGCCCTGTGAAATTCATGTCAATGAGGAGCAGGGCAGATTTCACCGGGGGGAATCCTCGACTTTCGTTCAATTAGGGTTATACTCTAAGTTAAGGGTGATTATCCGTCAACCTCTCTTGACAATAAAATGGTATTGTATCATGAAGGAAAACAAATGGTTTTTGATATGGTCATACATAACGGCGTTATCCTCACCGTAAATCGTGATTTTGATATTATTGAAGACGGTGTCGTCTGTATAAAGAACGGAGAAATTGTAAAGATTGCATCACGGGCAAACGATTCTCCTGTGCCTGAAGGGCAAGATATGCTGGATGCGCATGGGGGCATTATTATGCCGGGACTCGTGAATACTCACACCCATCTTCCCATGGCGCTTTTCAGAGGCTTAGCAGATGATCTGCCCCTTTCCGTATGGCTGAATGAATGCATCTTTCCTGCTGAAGCGAAGCATATTAATCCCGAATCCGTCAGATTCGGCGCTCTCTTGTCTTGTGCCGAAATGGTACTGTCGGGAACGACCACTTGTTGTGACGGATACTTTCATGAAGATGTTGTTGCAGCCGCGGTGGATGAAATCGGGATGAGAGGCGTATTGGGGCAGGGGGTTATCGATTTTCCGGCACCGGGGGTGCCTGATCCGGCGGATAACATTAAAAACGCTGTGGCGTATATTGAAAAATGCCAGGGGTTGTCTCCCCTGATACATCCTTCGATATTTTGTCATTCCCCGTATACGTGCTCTGAAGAGACATTAAAACGGGCTAAAGCCGCCGCTGATTCAAAAGGGCTTATTTTTCAGATTCATGCGGCTGAGACTCAAGAGGAGTACGTTCGATTTCAGACGGAACATCGTACAACACCGGTAAAATATCTGGACAAGATCGGCATTCTCGACCCAAATACCCTGCTGGTTCATGCCGTATGGCTCGACCCTGACGACATCGAAATTATTTTCAAACGTAACGCAAAAGTCTCCCATAATCCTGAGAGCAATATGAAGCTTGCTTCGGGGATTGCGCCGGTTTTAGATCTGTTAAAGGCCGGTATAACCGTCGGCCTTGGCACCGACGGATGCGCCAGCAACAATGATTTAGATCTTTTTCGGGAGATGGACACTGCGGCAAAGCTTCATAAGGTGAACGCCCTCGATTCCACAGTCATGAATGCCCGGACCATACTCAATATGGCGACCATCGGCGGTGCCAAAGCCATCGGCCTTGACGACGCTATCGGTTCCCTTGAAGCCGGTAAGCAGGCGGATGTCGTTGTTGTCGATACCTGCAAGCCCCATCTGGTTCCGCTTTATAACCCCGCATCCCAAATCGTTTATGCCGCCAACGGCCAGGATGTGCGGGATGTCGTTGTTTCCGGGAATATTCTTGTCAGGAATCGGGAACTTCTGACCGTGAATCTGGAAGATATACTCGAAAAGGTTAACGTAATAAGCGATGACATAAAGTAGAAATGAGATAAACAATATATTCTTGTTCGAGTTGGAGAATTTATATGGATTTGAAACGGATTATCAGGGCGGCACGGGGTGATGGAAGGGCAGATCTTCTTTTGACCCATGCCCGAATCGTCAATGTTTTTTCCGGGGAAATCGTTTCCGGTGATATTGCCGTTGCCTGCGGGTATATCGTAGGATTTGGGGAATATGATGCCAAGAAGAGGATCGATATGAAGGGTCGATTTGTGGCTCCGGGATTTATCGATTCCCACGTTCACATCGAAAGTGCCATGGCATCTATCACCCAGTTTGCCCGGGCAGTTCTTCGTTTAGGTACAACCACCGTGGTGGCTGATCCCCACGAAATCGCCAACGTGCTAGGTGTTGAGGGCATCGACTATATGCTTCGATCCAGCGAAAATCAGCCCATGAACATCTATTTCAATCTTCCGTCCTGTGTTCCTGCCACAAACATGGAAACTTCAGGTGCAACCCTGACGGCCGAGGATCTTTTGCCGTTTCTGGACCACCGGAGGATTTTGGGGCTGGGTGAAATGATGGACTATCCCGGGGTCATCCATGAAGATCCGGAAGTCTTGCGTAAAATAGAAAACACCCGAAAACACCGCAAACCTGTTGACGGCCATGCCCCCGGCCTTACCGGTCGCGATCTTTACGCGTATATTGCAGCCGGGATTTCAAGTGATCATGAATCTATTACAGCCCGGGAAGCCACGGAAAAACTGAATGCGGGAATGTATATTATGATCCGTGAAGGCACCGGCGCTAAAAATCTTAACGACCTGATTCCGGTGATAAATTCAAAAACATCCCCCCGTATGATGTGGTGCACGGATGACCGGCACCCCCATGATCTCCTGGAAGAAGGACACATTGACTCAATGGTGCGTCGGGCAATCCAGGCCGGTGTAGATCCCGTGACCGCTATTCAAATGGCCACCATTAATCCAGCTGATCATTTTGGATTGAATCACTTGGGTGCTATCGGACCCGGGAGACAGGCAGATATGGTTGTGTTTTCAGATATTGCCGACATTCAAGTAGAACAGGTTTACCACCAGGGTCTTCTTGTGGTCGAAGACGGAAAGATGTTGTCTGGAATCAATACCCCCGAACCCATACCCGTGCGGCCTTCCATGAACTTAGAGATTGAGAAAATAGATTTTTCCGTTCCTGAAGAAGGCAGACACATCCGGGTTATCGAGGTCGTGCCTCATCAGATAGTAACCCGCCAATCTATTAAGGAAGCATTAATATCAGAGAAAGCGGCCGTCTCCGATGTTTCCCGGGATATTCTTAAAATTATGGTTGTTGATCGCCACTCAGGCTTGGGCAATACCGGAAAAGGTTTTGTCAGCGGTTTCGGCTTAAAGCGGGGTGCGCTGGCCTCGAGTGTGGCTCACGACTCCCACAATATTATCGTTGTCGGGACCAACGATGGGGATATGAAAGCAGCCGTTCAAGCCTCGATCACCATGGGCGGGGGGCTGGCAGCAGTATGCGACAACAAGGTATGGGCCGATCTATCCCTACCCATCGCAGGTCTTATGTCTTTAGAACCCATCCAAATAATAAATCATCAGCTGGATCGCCTGCTCAACGCCGCCCGTGAATTCGGCTCAACGCTTCACGATCCTTTTATGACGTTATCGTTTTTAGCGCTTCCCGTCATTCCCGAGCTTAAAATCACGGACAAAGGACTGGTGGATGTCACTCAGTTCAAAGTAGTGCCGTTGTTTGTTGATTAGTCCGAGTCGTGAAAATATGAGTTGGAGGAAAAGATAGGATTATCTTACCAAAGGGCTCGCGCAAAAATAACTTCACATTTTTACATCTCAACTTCATGCAGCATTATTCGAAAGGGTTTCTCCGAATAGAATTTTGATGAAGGCGCTTTTATATGAAACCAGAGTTTTCTCCTTTCTCATAACCACGGATATGTAATCGACTGGCCCCGTGAACAAACGGTCGGTATTAATGTGAAGTTCAACCATATCGCCGCCACCCCCCCCGGCTTGACCGTTACGGTAAATGTCAAATTGGAAGAGGTGGAAGGCCGGAAACTTGTATTTTCAATCGTTGCCCATGACGGCATTGATAAGATATCCGAAGGGACCCACGACCGGTTCATCATTGATGCGGCAAAGTTCAATTCGAAGATGGCGACCAAGTTGAGCGCCACCTGACGGATATTATTAACACTGCGACATCAAATCGTATGAAATTTTTAAATCATAGGGCAAGCCCCCAAATTTTTCACACGCCGTTGAGAGTGCATCAAGTCTGCCAGACGCCCTTTAAAAATATCTTCTTTTACGGTAACCTCAGGGAGAATGCTGATACCTACACCGGCCATGACACACTGTTTGATTGCTTCCACGCTGTTAAATTCGAGTGTGTTGTCATATTGAAATTTCTCCATGTTAAACGCAGCTTCCACCTCATTTTGATACTTGATGATAAAACATAACAAGTATATGATTTCGTATCAGCTTGAATTTTGCACGAAGAATCTGACTATTTTCAAGTGTTTATCCTCGCAATGACCGGAATATTCATTTTCGGAGAAAAGGTTCGCTTATTATTTTTGATTTCAATCCCACTGTTTTTATTGGTCTTTTCTTGATTGTTGGTGTCGATTGGGGACAATTAGACCAGCTAAATAAAATAGGTGTTTATTTCGGTCTCGCTGCCGCCGTGTGTTATGCGGCGTTTTTATTTTCTCTTCGCAAACTTCAGTCAGACCAGGCAGGTTCATCTTTTTTCTATGTTTTGATGATGGTTTCTCTGGCGGCGGCCGCTTTTTTAGCCTTGGAAATTTTTCGCACTGGGGATACTTTTTACATACCGGACCTACAGAGTTTTTTTGCTTTAGTGGCCCTGGGTCTTTTTAGCCAAACCATCGGTTGGATACTAATTACCAATGCATTACCGGTTGTCCTTACCTCCTTGGCCGGTTTTATTTTGCTTCTTCAACCCGCCCTCGCATTTGTTTGGGATGTATTGTTTTTTCAACGACCGACAAGTCTGACGAATTGGGTCGGGGTGTTTATTGTACTATTCGCCATTTATTAATAATTCTATCTCTTAAAAACATTGAAAAAGGAAGGAGACGCCGGATTTTTCTTGAAGAATCGAAGAATGTATCGGCAGATGTCTTTTCGACGCCCGTGCGCGGCTTCCTTCTTGACATGAAATCATAGTATAAGTACCCTCTATAGGTTAAAGAAATCAGGGCGTAAAGTATGTTTCTGCTCTTTAACTTTGGATGCCTTCCATGAAAAGCAAAGGTGGTGCTATGCTCAAAGCAAAAGATATTATGACAAGAGCGGTGATAACCGTCTCGCCTGATATGGAGATTGTCCACGCAGCAAAAATTCTTTTGGAAAAACGTATCAACGGCGCTCCGGTAATGGATGAAACGGGAAAACTGGTGGGAATCCTCTGCCAGAGTGATCTGATTGCACAACAGAAAAAGCTTCCCATCCCTTCCTTTTTCACGTTTCTGGATGGATGGATTGCCCTTACCTCCATGAAACAAATCGAAAAAGAGGTTCAGAAAATCGCTGCCGTCACTGTGGCCCAGGCCATGACGCCAAACCCGGTCACCGTCCGGCCCGATACAGGCATCGAAGCGGTGGCTGCCCTCATGGTCGACCAAAATTTTCACACCATTCCTGTGGTGGATGCGGGGGTGCTCTTGGGAATTGTGGGGAAAGAAGATATCCTGAAGACCCTCATTCCCGGATCAGAAACAGAATGATTTAAATTATAAGTTGTTTCTATAGAAGGTGTTCGATTATGAAAGTAGACGGTCAAGACATCCGTCCCATATGGCTGGATTCGGATTTGAAGCAGGTAAAAGTCATCGATCAGCGGCTTCTGCCCCACGAGTTTGTCGTTGCCGATCTTAAAAGCGTTGATGATGCCATCCGGGCAATCAAAGAGATGGTTGTCAGGGGGGCGCCGTTAATCGGCGTTACGGCTGCATATGGGGTATATCTTGCGGCATTGAATTCTCCCACAGATCCTGTTGAAGATGCTTATCTGATAGAAGAATGCATCAGATTGAAATCGGCCAGGCCCACGGCGGTTAATCTGGCTTGGGCCGTGGATGAGGTGTTGTCAGAGATGTTGAAAGTCAGCGACACCTCGGAGAAGGTTGATGCGGCAAGAAAGGGAGCCGAAAAAATTGCCGAGGCTGAGGCTGAAAACTGCCGAAGAATCGGTGGGCATGGATTCAGTTTGATCGATAAAATCAGTCGTAGCAAACCAGGAAAAACAGTCAATCTGTTAACCCATTGTAATGCCGGATGGCTGGCCTGTGTAGAATACGGTACGGCGACGGCGCCGATTTATGCGGCCTTTGATAACGGCATTGATATCCATGTGTGGGTGGATGAAACCAGACCCCTCAACCAGGGTGCCAGGCTGACTGCCTGGGAACTTGGCAAGTATGGTGTTAAACATACGATCATCACCGACAATGCCGGTGGGCACCTTATGCAGCACGGCATGGTTGACATGGTGATCGTCGGAACCGACAGAACCACCTGTACCGGAGATGTTGCCAACAAGATAGGGACGTATCTTAAAGCCCTTGCAGCAAGGGACAACAACATCCCTTTCTATGTGGCCCTTCCATCCAGTACCTTTGACTGGAAGCTCAGAGATGGGATAAAAGAGATACCCATCGAAACCCGGGACCCGGATGAAGTGCGATATGTCCAGGGGCTGGACCGGGGGGATATTCGACACGTTCTGATTGCGCCCGCAGACAGCCCGGCCCAAAACTTTGCTTTTGATGTTACACCGTCAAGACTTATTACGGGTTTTATCACTGAAAGAGGTGTCTGTTCCGCTTCAGAAAAAGAGATACTCCGCTTATTTCCGGAAAAGAAAAATCCTTGACTTTTTTTAAGACAATCTCTTAAATTGCCTTATGTTGACAGAACTTGATAAAGAAATCCTTGCTTCGATTCAGGGTGATATTGCAATCACCAAACGCCCATATAAAGAAATAGCAGAAAAGCTGGGCATTGGCGAAGACTTGCTCCTGGAAAGGATGAAAGATCTTTGTGACAGGGGCGTTGTCCGACGGTTTGGTGCGACAATACGTCATCAGCAATCAGGATTTGAAGCCAATGCCATGGTGGCATGGAAGGTTGATGAAGACCGCATTGACGCGGTGGGAGAAAAGATGGCGTCCTTTAAGGCGGTTTCACACTGCTACCGGCGAAATCCAACCGGTGATTGGCCGTATAATCTTTATACGATGATCCATGCAAAAGATGAAGCATCATGCCGGAAAATCGCCGGGCAATTGTCCACAGAAACTTCCGTCAACACCTACACCCTTCTCTTCAGCCGCAAAGAATTGAAAAAAACCTCCATGAAATATTTTCCAACGAACGATGTCCAGTAATTACTGTTTGAAAATTTATTTGACCCTTTAGCTTGTGAAGCCTGATACCCCCCACATACTTCTGGTAAACCCCTGGATACATGATTTTGCAGCGTATGATTTCTGGGCCAAACCACTGGGACTTCTTACCTTGGCATCCATACTCCGGCGTCATGGATTTAACATTACATACATGGACTGCCTTGATCGTTTTCATCCAAAGGCGACTCCAGGAAATCCTTATGCCAGATACGGCAGGGGACCATATTATAAAACCCGAATTCCAAAGCCCGGCGGACTGGAAGGCATTCCGCGAAACTATTCCAGATATGGGATCCGGAAAGAATGGTTCATGGAAGATCTCATTTCAATACGCCGTCCCGACCTTGTGCTCGTGACGTCCATGATGACGTACTGGTATCCGGGCATACAGGAAACCATTGGGGTTTTAAAAGCGGTTTTTCCGGATGCGCCCATTGTGCTGGGGGGCATATATGCCACCCTTTGCCCTGAACATGCCATAAACCATTCAGGTGCAGACCGGATAAAAACAGGATCCGGTGAGGAATATATCCTCAAGCTGGTCGGTGATTATACCGGGGTTGCCGTAACTCCTAAATTTGACCCGGATGATCTTAATACGTACCCTTATCCGACATTTGAGCTTCAAACAAAGATAAATTATGTACCGCTGCTGACGTCCAAAGGATGCCCGTTTTCCTGTAAATATTGTGCATCCCATGTGTTGAATCCAAAAAAAATGTTGCGCGATCCCGAATCCGTTGTGGAAGAAATAACCTACTGGCATGAACGGTATAAGGTAAAAGATTTTGTGTTCTACGACGACGCACTTCTTGTAGATTCGGAAATGCATGCTGTTCCCATGTTCGAAAAAATTATAGATGCCGGTCTTAAAGTCCGTTTCCATACACCCAATGCGGTCCATATCCGCGGGATTTCGAAACGGACAGCAGAGTTGATGTTTCAGGCGGGCTTCAAGACACTTCGCCTTGGGCTTGAGACCGCAGTTTTTGAAAAAAGAGAAGAATTAGATGGAAAGGTAACTGCCGAAGAATTTAAAAGCGCTGTTTCCTGTCTTAAAGCGGCGGGTTTCGACAAAAGTGGATTGGGCGCATACCTGCTGGTCGGTCTGCCCGAACAAAAGATGGCGTCCATTGAAAATTCCATCCAAATTGTCAGGCAAAACGGAATAGACCCTATTCTGGCCTACTATACACCGATTCCCAAGACAGCACTGTGGAGCCGGGCGGTTGCATCCTCACGATACAATCTGGAAGCCGACCCTGTATTTACTAACAACGCCCTATTGCCCTGTGGGAAAGAGCCCTTTTCCTGGGAAACAATTTCTAACCTTAAAAAACTGACGGTTAACCAAGGTTCCTGAAACATTCCAATCGGTGTCAAGCGCCTATGTTCTCTATATGTTCAACCTTGATAAAATTGTAAAAAGTGAAACGTGAAATGTAAAACGACTACATTTAGTACATTAAGAGGCAATATTGCAGAACATATAGACTTTTCACGTTTTACTTTTTACGGAACTGTCAATCTTAATTTTCGTTGTTTTCATTCTTCAACAAGATGTCTATAATTTTTGGGATGTAATCATCCGACTTGCCGACGTGGAACCTGCAAGACCCTGCGCCGCGATGCCCGCCGCCTTCAAATCTTGAAAGCATCAGCCCTACATTCACATTACAATTCCGATTAAAAATACTGTGCCCCACACTTACGGCGACTTTTTCTTTATCATCGCCGTCATAACGTATCTTAACACTCACAACCGCTTCGGAATACATGGAATAGACCAAAAAACGGTTGCCCGTCGGTACTTTATCAAAGGCACGAAAGTCGGTAATGGATACGTGTCCTTTCAATTTCGTATGATCTTTTAAAATGGATTTATATCTTTTGTTGTTTTCAACAGCCCTATTGCAACGTGCTTTCACTTCCGGATCTTCTATAACCGTGTCGATGTCATATTTTCTGAGAAAATTGACAAGCCTGTTCCAATAGGGTTCATCATAATCGTCCCGACCCAAAATCGTCATGGAAAGCAAAATATAATCGTAGTTTTCAGGATGCAGCACTTCATCCAAAGATAAATCGGCAGAATCGATTTTGTCTGTTTCTTTGATTAATTCGCTGTAATCACGGGTAAATCTGTCTTTGTAATGTTCAAAAATAACGCCTGCTGCCGAAGGTGCAATTGTAAAAGCACCCTTGAACGGTGTATCGATTCTGTTGGTATGGTGATGATCAAACCACAGGGAGCACCTCTCGTGATAGGGCAGGTTGGCAATGATATCCCCCTCTATAACGTCGATCAGGCCTTTTTGCATGTCATTGGGTTCGACCCATTTCACAGGTTTTGTTACATTCTCTGCTTCATACAAAAGTGCGGCGCATACAACGCCGTCAAAGTCAGGTCTGGTTACGATACGCATACCACGCACTCCTAACATCTCGGAAATTCTAGAATTTGGTGAAATTAGAGATCTTTTAATAACTCTGGTTTATGCCACTTCCATGGAATGATGAAATCTTGGAATAGTGGAACGTTGGATTGAAGGACAATATCATTCTAATTCCTTCAGTAACCTATTATTCTATCATTCCATTGTTCCATTATTCCAATTGGGGCGAAGCCCCTATGCTCGTTTTTAATCCGCGTCCGTCCGGACGTCTTTTAAATGCTGTTCCCATTCAATGGGAAGAAGCTGTTTTTTAGCATTGTTGCATTCTTTGCAAGCGGTGACCACATTTCCTTTGGTGGTTCGGCCGCCACGGGAGATAGGCACGATATGGTCCATGGTCAGTTCCTTGGGCGGCGAAGGACGCCCGCAGTAATGGCAGATGCCTTTGGCGCAGCGACGTTTCCACCACTGGGAATTCCGGAGGTCCCTGGCCTTGCGACGCTCCCTTTTGATATCTTTTTCCTCCAGATTATATGCGAATGGTTCCATGTGTTTTTTTGTTTAATCTTGAAAAACCTGGTCCTCCCCCGCGAAGCGGGATCTTCGATGGGCCTTGCCTGTCCCGCATTGCGGAAGTCAGAGTTCTCTGGCTCTGCCTAAAAAATTTCTGCAAGAGTTTGAAGTGAACTAAAGTTAAGGAATTCTACCAATTATATAAAATCAGCGGAGCGAAGCGACTCAATAACTTTAGGCACTTTAGATCATTTTAGGCACTTTTAACTTGTCTGGCTTTCAGGGAAACAGCCCCTTCCAGGGGTAACCCAAAGCCGGTCCTCTGGCCCCGGATTCTTTAGGGGTACCTTTTCGAGAGCCCAATGCGGTCTATCCATTGAACGATTTCTCTGTTTAATATCCCATAAAAATTTTCTGACCCTCCAAGGCCGCGTCTTCCAAAAAAGTAGTTTATTTCCAGAAAAAGAGGTGTACTAACCCCCCCACCCGATGAAAAAAGGATATCAAAACCGGCCAGATCAATTCCCGTTCGGAGGCAAAAATCTTTCACAGATTTGACGGCTTTTTTCTGCAGTTCCGGGTCGGTGTCAAAATCGATAAGCGCCCCTTTGGCAATATTGGATGTAAAACTTTCTATATCAGGCTGAATCCGCCAGTAGGAAATAATCGTCTGCCCGATAATGGCCACCCTTAGGGATCGGTTTTTTGAAGGGATATATTCCTGAATTATAAATCCGTTTTGGCCGTTTTTTTCAAAAATTGCGGCATCTTGAAGAACGCTTAAAAATTCTTCAGACGATTTTATCAAAAAGACATGATCTCCCTCTCCGCCCCAGTCGAATTTGAATACAAACGGAAAATCGAAGGCGGGTTTTGGGGGCATTTCTCCGTAGTTTAAGGAAAAGGTGTTTATATCGATATAGGTTTCCGTTTTTGGGTGGGCTGTATCTTTTTCTCGAAAAAGCCATATCTGGCCGATCTTGCCCTTATACTTGAACCGTGCATCAAAATTTGGAAAAACATGTTCGCAGTTGTTATGCGCTATTTCGTAGAGGGATTGATAGCACCCCTGGGGCAGGATAACGGCATCGGCTGCCCTGATTGCATCAAGATCCTCTGCTCCAGGCTCTCGACCGGCGCAGAGTAAGTTTTTCTCACCTTCGAAGCATGGGTGATAGGACAGAATCATCAGTAACCAAATCTTCTAAGGGCTTTTGTGTCTTTACTCCAGTTTTTATGGACCCGTACAAAAAGTTTTAGAAAGACCTTTGCGCCCACCATCCGTTCGATATCTTTTCTGGCCTCTGTGCCGATCATTTTCAGCCGACTCCCGTTTTTTCCGATGACCATACCTTTTTGTGAACTGCGTTCAACATGAATGGTTGCATCAATTGTTACCAGGGATCCTTTTTTCTTTTCGGAAAATGAATTCACCGTGACCGCTGTGGAATACGGTATTTCCTGCCCGGTTAAGCGAAAAACCTTTTCACGAATCATTTCAGCGGCTATAAAACGTTCCGGCAAATCGGTGATGGTTTCTTCCGGAAAATAGGCCGGTCCTTTTGGCAGTATCGCCTCGATGGCATTAATGAGTTCTTCGACCTGATCTCCTAGTATCGCGGAAATCGGTATGATGGCCTCAAATGGGTGTAACTTTGTCCAATTGTCCATAATGGTAAGGAGGGCAGGTTTTTTTATGAGATCTATTTTGTTAAGGACAAGGACCACCGGCCGTTTTATTTCTTGTAGTTTCTTTACAATAAAAACTTCTGATTCAGGATCCGGATTGGCCACATCAATCATAACAAGGACAATATCTACATTTCCCAGTGCTGAAAGGGCTGTCTCCACAATTCGAACGTTCAACGGGCGTTTGGCCCTATGAACCCCCGGTGTATCTAAGAAAATAAGTTGAGACCCGGGGCGATGGACTACACCCAGTATTCGATTCCGTGTGGTTTGTGGTTTTTTAGAAGTAATTGAAATCTTTTCGCCCAGAACCTGATTCAGAAGCGTCGACTTCCCCACATTTGGTGCACCGAAAATGGCCACGAATCCAGATTTAAATTCCTGTAATTTTCCCTGTATATCTGACATGAAAATTCCTTGTATACAATAAATTAGGGTAAGATATTTTTCTTATTTAACGGTTAATAATCGATCAACTGCTCAATTGCAGCCCACGTGGCATCTTTTCCCATGCGTGATTTGGCTGAGAAGAGGATCAAGTCGTTGCGGTCGATACCCAGGATTTTTGCTATGGCATTATGCTGGTTCATCTGTTTTGACTTAGAGAGCTTGTCCGTCTTTGTAAGAATGAGAATGCTGGGAATTGTGTAATACCGAAGCCATTCAATAAATTCGAGCTCATGGGGTCCGGGCATACGACGAATGTCCATGATGAGCACTACGCCTTTTAGCGTTTTTCTGGTTGACAGGTATGTCTCAACCATGGGGCCCCATGTTTTTTTTATGGATTTCGGTACTTTGGCGTATCCGAATCCAGGGAGGTCTACAAACGAGAACGCATTGTTTATGTCGAAAAAATTTATGAGTTGGGTGCGACCGGGTGTGGAGCTGGTTTTTACCAGACGTTTACGGTTTACGAGGGTGTTGATCAGAGAAGATTTGCCCACATTGGATCGTCCCGAAAAGGCGATTTCCGGCAAGATCGCAGTGGGGTAGTGGGATGGCTTAACAGCGCTTTTAACAAAATCAGTCGATTTTATGATCATGGTGTTTTAGATATTTCTCCAGTCGGTCCAATCCCTCGGTAATATTTTCCATTGAAGTGGCATATGAAAATCGAAGGTAGCCTTCGCCGTTTTTACCAAAGTCGATGCCCGGCGTCACCCCAACATGGGCTTTTTCGAGGATATCAAAGGCGAGTTTATATGAATCGCCGGAGATGTGTTTTGTATTTGCAAACACATAAAAAGCCCCTGTCGGTTCCACGGTAATCCCGAGACCCATATCTTTTAGGCGACGGATCATGTATTGTCTTCGCTTATTGTAAATTTGCTTCATGTGTGAGATATCTTCTCCGGCCTCTTTTAGGGCGGTGATTCCCGCGACCTGAACCATTGCATTGGCGGAAATGAAGAAGTTTTGCTGAATTTTTTGGATGGATCGTATGAAATGTTTCGGAGCGATCATATATCCAAGTCTTAAACCGGTCATGGCATATAGTTTTGAAAAACCGTTAAATACAAATGCCCTTTTCGTAAATTCCAAAATAGAGTGTTCTTTACCCTCATAAACCAGACCATGATAGATCTCATCCGAGATAATATACGGTGAATCAGGCTTTAACGACAGCTCGGCAATAGCCGCCATGCGCTCCTTGGAAAGCAGGTTTCCGGTGGGGTTGGACGGGGAGTTGATAAATATTCCTTTTGTGTTGGGAGTTATTTTTTCTTCAATGGCCTTGGGTCGGTATTGAAAGCCGTCTTCCTCATAAACAGGTACGAGTACCGGATTGCCCTGGACGAACTTTATAAAATTGGGATAGCAGGCATAATGGGGATCAGAGATAATGACCTGGTCTCCTTTTTCCAGAAGAGCGGAGAACATAACAAACATCGCCGGAGACGTACCTGACGATATCACGACCTGGTCAGGATCTACTGATACTCCATATGTCTTTGAATAATGTTCACTGATGGCTTCTCTGAGTTCAATCATGCCCAGACTGTGGGTATAATGGGTGTGGCCGTTGTCGAGTGCTTTGCAGGCGGCCTCCTTGATGCATTTGGGTGTGTCAAAATCGGGTTCGCCCACTTCCAGGTGGACCACATGAATCCCTTGGCGTTCCATTTCATGGGCTTTTTCCAGAACGTCCATGACAATAAAAGAGGTCATTTCTTTGGTTCGACTTGATGTCATTTCTTTTACCTTACACGACTTTATTCAACGGATATTCGATAATTCCTTCAGCACCATGTTTCAAAAGCTTTGGAATAAGATCTCTTACAATCCTGACCCCCACCACCGTTTCCACAGAAAACCAATTCGAGTCGTAAAGGGGGGAAACTGTGGGCGCATTCAGGCTTGGAAGCAAAGAAACAATTTTTTTAAGGAATTTATCCGGAGTATTCATTTTAAGGCCAACCAGTCTCTCCGCTGCAAGAGCACCCTTTAATAAAAGGGCGATTTGTTCCAGTTTTTCTCTTTTCTCGGGATTTTTCCAGGCTTCATGATTGGCAATGAACTGAGTATTGGTCTCCATCAATTCATGGATAATTTTAAGCCCGTGAGCCTTAATGGTACTTTCGGTCTCAGTGACTTCAACGATGGCATCGGCAAGGCCGGAAACGACTTTTGCTTCTGTAGCCCCCCAAGAAAATTCAACTTTTACATTAATCTTACGTTCAGAAAAATAGTTTTTGGTAAATCCCACAAGTTCGGTGGATATTTTTTTACCCTCGAGGTCCTCGATTTTTTTAATGGGAGAATCGTGTGTCACCGCCAGTACCCATCGTGCAGGTCTTGCACTCACCTTTGAATAGATAAGGTCTGTGATCACATGGAGATCAGATTTGTTTTCGGCGATCCAGTCCTTTCCGGTAAGTCCGGCATCGAGGGTGCCGTTTTCAACATGCCAGGACATTTCCTGGGCTCTGCACAAAGCGCACTCGATGGTATCATCATTGATTTCAGGGAAATAATTTCTTCCGTTAACGTTAATCTTCCATCCGGAACGCCTGAACAGGTCTATGGTCGCCTTTTGCAGGCTTCCCTTTGGAATTCCTAGTTTTAAGGGCCGTTTCATTTATTTGTAAACCTCCTCGGGGTTAAAAATCGGTTTTCCAACAATACGGATGGATCCATCCTCAACTTTTTTATAAAAACAGCTTTTATGGCCGGTGTGGCAGGCCGCACCGCCGACCTGGTCAACCTTCAACACCACGGTATCATCGTCACAATCGATCCTTATTTCTTTGATTATTTGCATATTGCCGGACGTTTTTCCTTTTATCCAAAGCTCTTGCCGGGTACGGCTGTAATATGTGGCCTTTCCGGTGGCGAGTGTCGCTTCCCAGGCCGCTTGATTCATAAATGCCAGCATTAATACCTCGCCGGTTTTATAATCTTGAACAACGGCAGGTATCAATCCACCCATTTTTTTAAAATTGAGTTCAATCATTATGTTATCTCTTTCTTCAGATTGCAATTAAATACTTAAAACCAAAAAAGTTATCTATTATAGGGAATAATGTCAATTTATTTTTTTGTTAACAGAGTATCTTGCTTAACGGCACTATATTTGATATTTAGACTCTCCGGGTATGACGCATAACGGTGGTTTGTAATATTTACGTTATAGAGTTTGAAAGATATGGCAAAAAACAAAAGTACATCTCAAGTACTCAAAAAGCGCGCTATAAAGAGCCGAAGGGGGAGGGGTGCAACGATTATCCGATGGTTTTTGCTGGTATTTATTTTTACCGTAATATCCGGTGTTATCGGAGTTGCCGGCGTCTATTTCTATTTAAGCAAAAATCTTCCTGAAATATCAACCTTAAAGGGATTACCGTCCCCCTGTCATTACAACAATCTATTCGGACGACAACCGAAAGATTGCTGAGTTTTTTAGAGAACGCAGAATTGTAATTCCGCTTTCCCAAATGTCCCCAATGCTGAAAAATGCATTTATCGCTGCTGAGGATGCAAGATTTTATAATCATAAAGGAATAGATATTTTAAGTATTATCAGAGCGTTTTTCAAGAATATTGAGGCAGGGGCCATCGTTCAGGGCGGCAGCACAATTACCCAGCAGGTTGCCAAATCGTTTTTTTTAACCCCCCAAAAAAGCTATGTTCGCAAAATAAAGGAAGCAATCCTTGCATATCGCATTGACAAGAAATTTACCAAGGAAGAAGTTCTATTTTTGTATTTGAATCAAATTTATCTGGGACACGGGGCATATGGAGTTGAGGCTGCATCAGAGAATTATTTTGGAAAATCCGCTCAGGAATTAAATCTGGCTGAATGTGCGGTTCTGGCAGGTCTGCCCCAGGCACCGAGCAGATATTCGCTGTTCAGACATCCTGAAAGAGCAAAGCAGCGTCAGATTTACGTTTTAAAACGAATGGTTGGAGAAGGCTATATTGTCAACCTCCAGGCCACAGAAGCCATCAATAGAGTTCTGGATATTAAACCCAGGAGAAATCTGTATATCGAAGAGGTCCCGGTTTATGCGGAATACATAAGACGTTATATCGCCAAAACATACGGTAATGACGTCCTGTACGAAGGCGGCCTCCAGATTTATGCCGCAGTAAATGTTGAGATGCAAAAGATTGCCCGGAAAGAAATCGAAAAGGGGTTGTATGCACTTGATAAGCGCCAGGGATATCGGGGGTCGATAGAGCATCTTCCGCCGGAAGCGATAGAATCGTTTTCAAAGGCGCTTCAGGATGAACTTGATACGGCACCCCTTGAAGACGGCAGGATCGTAAACGGTGTTGTTATAGAAGTCAATGACAAGAAAGATACGGTCATTGTTCGTATGGGCAAGGCCATCGGCGTAATTAGAATCGATGATATGCGGTGGGCAAGAAAGCCGGATCCTGAGATTGCCTATTATGAAGCCAGAGTTAACCATCCCGGAAAAGTTCTAAAGGTCGGTGATGTGATTCAGGTTAGGGTTAAACAAAAAATTTTTAATACCGACCGATGGTGGCTGGCTCTGGAACAGGTGCCAAAGGCCCAAGCCGCCCTACTGTGTATTGAGTCGGAAACCGGGTACGTTAAGGTTATGTTGGGGGGACGGGATTTTAGAGAGAGCCAGTTTAATCGCGCGGTTCAATCCCGGCGTCAGCCGGGTTCAGCGTTTAAGCCTGTCATTTACGCATCGGCGCTTGATAAAGGATACACCCCTGCAACAACCATCATCGATTCCCCGATTGTGTATCAGGATATAGATCATGACTTTACATGGAAGCCCAGGAACTACAAAGAAAAATTTTACGGGCCTACACTTTTTAGGGATGCCCTTGCAAAATCACGAAATGTCGTCACCATTAAGATATTAAAAAGTGTCGGGATCGATTATGCTATTGATTATGCTCGAAAACTCGGAATTACGTCAACCCTGAACAGGGACCTTTCAATAGCCTTAGGTTCTTCGGGTGTATCTTTGCTCGAGCTTGTTCGAGCCTATTCGGTTTTTAACAATCTCGGCTATCTTGTAAATCCTGTCTTTATCACAACGATTTTGGACAGGGATGGAAATGTTGTCGAAGAAGCCGAATTTGTCCGGGAAAAAGTTATCGAAGAGAGTACCGCCTATATTATGACCAGCCTTCTTGAGGGGGTGGTCAAACATGGTACCGGCCGGAGGGTTATGGCGTTAAACAGGCCGGTTGCAGGCAAGACCGGCACGACAAACAATCTTCATGATGCCTGGTTTGTGGGTTATTCGCCACGATATACAACCGGAACATGGGTGGGTTTTGATGATGAGGCCTCTTTAGGGAAATCAGAAACCGGCTCCAGAGCGGCCAGTCCCATATGGCTCGGCTTCATGCAGAAAGTCCTGGCAGGAAAACCCGTCAGGGTTTTTCAAGTTCCCGAGGGGGTTGTCTTTTCAAGAATTGATGCTGAAACAGGTTTGTTGCCGATTCCTGAGTCTAAAAAGACTATTTTTGAATGCTTTAAGGAAGGGACCGTTCCCACCGAATATGCCAAGAAGCCGGATTCGATGACAGAGCCGGAACAGTTTTATAAATCGGATATGTGATAACTGGATGCCAGATGCCGGATAATGGTTTCAGAATGGGGGGAAACAGTCCGCATTTTTTATCGCTTCATGGACCTGGAAAACTCTTCCGAAATTGCTCATCGTGCCTCACAAAAAAGCTTTTATTTAATCTTGAAAAACCTGGTCCTCCCCCGCGAAGCGGGATCTCCGATGGGCCATGCCTGTCCCGCATTGCGGGAGTCAGAGTTCTCCGGCTCAGCCTGGAGAAACGCTGCAAGAGTTTAAAGTGAACTAAAGTTTAAAGTGAGCTAAAGCCCGCCCTGGTGCGCATTGCTCATATTTTGATATGACTTATGCAACATTACAAACATGCCTTTTGAGTATAGAATATTGGTGACCGGTCTGGGCCAGGGTTAAGGAATTCTGCCAATCATATAAAATCAGCGGAGCGAAGCGACACCATAACTTTAGGCATTTTAGGCACTTTAGCTCATTTTAGGCACTTGATATCTTGATCTATGGAAAAACAATCCCCTTCCAGGGGTAACCCAAAGCCAGGCCCTCTGAACCCGGATATTTACTGTTTTTCTATGATTTAAATGCGTTTTTCCTGATTGCATCAGAGACGTGTCTGGTTAACGTCAGCACCTTTGTTGCAAGATCGATGCTCAGTGAACCCGTTCCGCAGCTCGGCGTTATTAACGTCTGGGCCAGTATGGTGGATTTGTCTATGCCGAGGGCCGCTATCTCCCTGACTTGATTCTCCCATTTAGCGACAAGTGATTCAGTGGTTTCTTTTTCAATGTCGTCGCTGTTTAAAGTGGGCACGATCCCCCAAGCCAATATTCCCCCGCGTTCGATAAAACCCTTGAGTTGATCCGAATAAAGAATCAACTTATCGAAAAAAGCGTATGCGTCAAAGCTGATGATGTCGGCATTGGATTCCAGAATCAGGGACCAGTCAGCATTGGCACAAACATGAATTCCAGCCATACCGTTTTCGTCATGTACAGCGTCAATTACCTCTTCAAAACATTTTTCCACTTCTTTGCGGGAGATGCTTATCATTGCAGAAGAACCGAATCCGGCCAGTGCCGGTTCATCAAAGAAAATAATGGACGGGCATCCAAATTTTGAAAGACTTTTGACCTGCCACCTGGCTTTTTGGGCCAGAAGCTTTACTGCCGCATCCCTTAGTTGTTCGTTGTAAAAGATCGCCTTCCCATTTTCATCGGTTAATCCCAACCCGAAGGTTATGGGGCCGGTGATTTGCCCTTTTACCGCTACCGGACGATGGGAAAGCTGCTGGAGATGCTCAATAAATGCAAAAAATCCTCCGGCGGTATCGGTTGTCATGGTAAACCTCGAACCGTCCAGATCCGTTTCTCCTTCGCTCACAGATATATAGTCTTGGTAAAACCCTAACAGATCATCATCAAAAGATGGATCAGAGCTATTGACAAAGGATTTGTCCTTATCAATGGTAAGGCCCGGAAAGCCTGGCAGAAATTGGGCGACCATTCCTTCTTCTCTATAGACCGGCAATTGAACCCACAGGGGTATTTGGGGAGTATATTTAAAAACCAATTCGACGCTTTCCGCGTGATCATGCAGTGGAAGGCTTCCGACCAAAACCGGGAGACAATTTGCCTGAAAATTTCTTAGCATAAATAAAAATCCTTACCTTATAAGTTCGGTTGTGTGTATATTATAATTACCACGAGTAACATCACTTTGCAAGACGTCTCAAAACTCCGTTGGAATAGATTGACACGCAAATACTCAAGTGTTATTATACTCTTCTAAATTTTGCATCCTTTAGGTCAAAAATAAACGGGATGCACAGGGAGTTGCCGAGGGTGTCTAATATTATCCAGCTTGACGACAAGCTGAAGCACACAAAAGAGAAAAAAGCTGAAATAATAAAAAAGCGTAAAATTCTGGCGGTTCAGAAAGTTTTTCAATGCATACAGTGTGCTTTCAAATGCGAGAAATGTGGTACCCAGATTCATCCGGAGGAACCCGGTAAACAAAGATCTATCGACGATCTCAGGGAACCCTTTCGATTTTGCGAGAGTTGTACCGAGGAATATATCGATTACACTGAACGGCTCAAAGGAAAGGGAAATTCGGAATATTACTGGCACAACGATATCTGGCTCGAATTATGGAGAAAATGGATCGATTATCAAGGGGTGATCGACAGATATTTAAAATCAAAAGAGTTTAGGCAACTTTTGGATGAGCTTAAAGACAAAACTTGATTCTTGCATGAAAATTGCTGAGAAAAAAATAGATTAATCAAATTGGAGGGGCGTATGTTTGGAATTGGAATGCCGGAACTTATTATAATACTTGTTATCATCCTGATTATTTTTGGTGCCGGCAAACTTCCGGAAATAGGGGCGGGCATGGGCAAGGCCATTAAAAATTTTAAAGGTGCCACCGCGGAATCTGAAAAAATAGAGTCCGACAAGATTGAAGAAAATAAAGAATCCTGATGGCCTCGAAAAAAATCCCATCTACTGCGTTGTAGAATTTTTCAGACACTCGGCATACTGCATGTATGGCCTCATTCCTGAAAAAATACTACGCCTTTTTATCCCGCCGAGGTTTGGCGGGGGTATCTGAACCTTTAGCGTCTAAAAAAATCTTCCTTGAATAACCCACCCGTATTAACCCTGTCGTTGCATAAATCTCACCGTGTTGTTTATGCAACGATAGGGTTAGTTGTAAGACCTGTGTGTTGTTCGCAGGATTGATAGGACATTGAGCGATAAACCGGTGGGTTGCCCTGCTTGGTTAATCAAGCTTTAATCCTAAATTGATTTATAATTCAATGCCTTATCTGATGTCAACCCGCCAAGGTTAAATGCTGTGTTGATTCGATTTCAATAAAGGCTTAAAAAGGGATGTCGTCATCCATTTTGTCCGCCGGTGGGGACTTCGAGTATTGAGTCGTCTCTGATGGGTCCGGAGATCTGTGGGCATCAGCGGGTTCCTTTGCGCCGAGAAACTGCACATCAGATGCGACAATTTCGGTGGTGTATCGGGTTACGCCGTCTTTTTCCCAGGATCTCGTCTGGAGCTTGCCTTCCACGTAAACCTGCCTGCCCTTTGACAGGTATTCGCCACATATTTCCCCCAGTTTGCGCCAGGCAATAATGCGATGCCATTCGGTACGTTCTCTCTTTTCGTTGGTAGCCTTATCCGTCCATTCGTCAGACGTTGCGATGCTGAAATTGGCAACAGCGGTACCGTCGGGTGTATAACGAACTTCAGGATCGTTGCCCAAACGGCCGATTAGGATTACCTTGTTAATGCCTGCCATAGTTTACCTCCCTTTTTTTATCTTCACAATACGGTAGTTAGGATGATTTTACTTGATAAATACAGTCAAGCACTCATTATGTCAAGCCAATCCCAATACTTCTCTGCCATTGTCCTGCACCCAACAGATATTCTCATTGACACCACCGTTCGAGTATATAATATCAGTAAAAACAAGTCAGTAATCTGGGAGTTTTCTTTTCAAACCGTACACGCTGTTTAAAAAAGATGATCCATTCCGCTGACAAAAATACCGAGGCGCTAAATAGGAAAGGAGAAACAACAGATGTTATACTTAAAATCCGTCGACCTTAAAAAAGAAAAGATAGAATCGCTCGTTATCCCGGTTTGTGAAGATAAAAACATTCATGAAGACAAGACAATACTATCTCTTATTAGAAAGGCAAAAAAGATCAAAGCGTTTAAGGGCGGTAAAGATGATGAAGTTGCCTTATACAATCTTTCCGAAGTCAAAGCCGAGAGCGTTATTTTTTTGGGGCTGGGAAAACTTGATAAAATAGATATGGAAGCGATGCGTGCCATGTCCGGAAAGGCTGCAAAAGGGGGAATCAAGAAGGAGTTTTCCGAAGTCTTCATGGCTGTTCCTGCGGCCGGGAAAGTTAAAACTAAGATGCCGTCTGTTCTTGAAGCTATGATGGAGGGTGCTTTTCTCGGCAATCATATTTTCGACAAGTACAAAAAGGAAAAAAAGTACAATCCTATCAAAAAAATCAATTTTCTTGTAAAAGCCGATGCGGCAAAAAAATACAGCAAACTACCGTCAAAGGTTGAAACGATTTGCCAGGGGACGATTCTTGCCAGAGAATGGGTCAGCATGCCGCCCAACGACAAAAGACCCGAACGTTTTGCAAAATCTATTGTAACCCTTGCCAAAAAAGAAAAACTTAAGGTCACCGTGTTGGATGAAAAAGAGCTGAAACGGAAAAAATTCGGAGCTATTCTGGCCGTTGCGGCCGGCAGCCGGAGCAAGCCCAGAATGGTGGTTCTGGAATACAACCCGGCAAAAGCCAGAAAAACAGTTGTCCTTGTGGGGAAAGGGGTAACCTTTGATTCGGGCGGTATAAACCTTAAACCTTCGGCATCCCTTCTGGAAATGAAGTTGGATATGTCCGGTGCTGCTGCAGTTGCAGCAACGCTGATTACTGCCGCAAGGCTTAAATCTAAATTAAGATTGATCGGCGTTATGCCCATCGTTGAAAACATGCCGTCCGGCGATGCTTCCCGGCCCGGAGACATTATTAAAAGTTATGAGGGAAAAACCATAGAAATCGGCAACACAGATGCCGAGGGAAGATTGATATTAATCGATGCCATCTCCTATGCAATTAAAAAATATAAACCTCAAATACTCATTGATCTGGCAACGCTCACCGGGGCCTGTGTCGTGGCGTTGGGTGAAAAGATTGCCGGGGTTTTCTCTTTTGACGACAACCTTGCTGAAGATGTCATCTTGTCCGGGCAAAATGTTCATGAACGCTGCTGGCGAATGCCGTTGCCCGAGGATTATAAAGAACTGTTAAAAAGCGATTTTGCGGATCTGAGCAATATCGGCAGCACCCGCTATGGAGGCGCCATTACCGCCGCACTGTTCCTTTCGGAGTTTGTGGGGGATACCTGCTGGTCACATATTGATATTGCAGGGCCGGCATACGCCCAAAAAGAATCCGCATACTGCGGTGTCGGCGGAACAGGCTTTGGCGTTCGGTTGCTCTGGGATTTGATGGAGAAATTGTAGCAAGGGGACAAGATAGTTGATAGTTCGCTTTTGTTTGCCAATATTCCAACATTCCACCTTTCCATTATTCCATGTTCGAGGCAAAACTTTAGGCATCAAAAGAAACTCTTTACTCCCAATGAGTTGTTGAGACTCTGAGACGTTTACTTGTTTTCCAGTTCTATAAAATTATCCTTTTCTATTTGTAGTAAATAGAGTTTTTTATGAGCATTTCCGGTATTGTCGAAAGAAGTTTCTCCGGTTAAGCCGTGGAAGTTTCGAAGATTCATTATTTCATCTTTTACTTGGTTTTTTGATTGAATATCATTTCTTGTGACCAGGTTAAACAATATCATTGCCGTATCATACGCCACTGCTTCGATGAATCCGGGTTTCTCGCCGAAAGCCTCTTCATACATATCGACAAAAGCCTTAACCTTCTTTGAATTGCTTTCAGCAAAAAAACCGTCGACCATTATAGCGCCCTGGACAAATTGTTGTGCCATATGAATCAGTCGATGGGAATGCCAAAGGTTGGTTCCAAGAAGTTGTATGCCCACCACATCATAAAAGGCCAATTGGGGAAGTATGAGCCCTGAAGTTTTGGGCCCGTCAGGAATAAATATAGCGTCAAAATCGATGACGGGTTTGGTCTGTTCGAGGTCAGGGCCGGCCTCTTTTTCTTCCGGGTGTTCGATGAACTCCATGTCCGAATCTCCAAGTTTTTTTATCGGATCCGCAAAATCCGTTTGATCCGGTCCATAAGGTTCAATCTTGACAATTTCACCGCCATATGCTTCGACTTCGTTCCGGAATAGTTCTGCAAAGGTTTTGCCATACTTCTCATCCGGATAAAGGACGGCGAAACGGCGGAGCCCAAGAACGTCCATTGCATAAGATACGATTGATTCAACCTGCATTTTAGGGGTAATGAAATTCCTGAAAACATAGTCGCCGATAGTTGTGATATTTTCTTTCTGGCTCAACATAATTATGGGGATCCTTTTTTCCTGAGCTGCCGACGCTGCAACTTCATGTGTGGCCACAGGTCCGATAATGGCTCCGACTCTCTCTTCGGATAGTTCCTGTACGGCTATAGCAGTTTTTTCAGGATCAGATTCTGTATCCTTTACAATTAACCTTATTGAAGGCCGGTCGTTTTTAGCATTAAATTGAAACCGGGCAAGTTCGATACAATTCAATATTTTATGGCCATAAGTTTCGTAGGGGCCGCTGAGAGGGAGCAAACATCCCAGGGTGTTATGGTTGAAGGTAAACTTTTCGTTGATTTCTTTGATTAGGTTCTCTGCCTCTGCCACATGGTGATGTCTTGGGAATTTTTCGACAAAATCCGATAACAGGCCGGCGGCATCTTCGTATTTTTTCCATTCATATTTTTTTAAGCCCAGTCTATAGATAAGGTCATCTGCCGGCAGCTCATTTCCCATTCGTGTCAAAAGCCGGACAATAGATTTGGGGTCGGCATTTTTAGCGGCCCATTCTATTTTAGCGTATATAGCTTCTTTTCCCCCATCCTCCGCTTTTTTATATGCCGAAAGATAGCTGTCTAAGGCATCCACGGCCAAGCCGGTGGCAAGATATGAGTCGCCAAGAAGAATGTATGTTTTAAGAAGGTGTGCCCTGGAATTCGTTGTTTTAAGAATGACAATCGCCCGATGGATAACTTGTTGATATCTGCCTTTATTCAATAAGGTCGCGAGAATTTCAACCTTTGCGGTGAGCGCAAAAAAGCTGTCCGGATACCTGCCGATGATCTGTTCAAAGGTTTTGCGTGCTTCAATATTTTTCCCCAAAGCGGTCTGGATCAATCCTGTTTTCATCAGAGCTTCGGCTGTCAGGTATCCATTTGGAAAATTTGAAATGTATTCATTGTAGAGTTTCAGGGCGGTGTCATATTCTTTTTTTTGGAACGACTTTTCAGCTTTTGAAAAGAGCGCGTTTCCAGGATGAAATTTCACAGGCTGGGGCGGGGAAATCGGCCTTGGGCCGCATGCCCAGAAAAAAGCGATGACACTCACAATGAGAATGCTGACGGTTGATTTCATAAAAAGATATTATTAACGCCTCGAAGATTCTTCAATTTCCATGGAATAATGGATTTCAAAGGAGATAAAAGATTGTTCTTGTTGTTTCCCAGTATTCCATCATTCCAATTGTGACTTGCCCCATCGTGCCCCAGGCCGCCTCGCCTTGCCCGTCCGCCATGGGCTTCGCCTCAGGCAAATGCCGGGTGGGCTTGGCTGGCGGGCGAGCTTGCAATGGCAGGCGGGGCGGAGCGAACTCACTTGGACCTAATTTGACGGTAACGACTCAGGTATTTAGGTTGAAGACTGAAGGCTGAAGTATATCAATCATCTCGCAACGCATGATTTGTCCCTAAAAGCCTTCAACCTTCAGTCTATCCACCTGAGTAGTTACATTTGACGTGTGTATAACTTATTTTATTTTGACATGCAAACGGATTTGTTTTATATATTGAGCGGTTAAAATTCGAAAATTCGAGATATTTTTTAAATCTGTGTAACATTTCCGGGACGTTAATTTGAAATTTGATATGGAACAATCGGGTGGGATATTGGTGAAACCATGAGTAATGCAGATCGCTATTTTACCATTTCTGAACTTGCAAAAGAATTTGACGTTAAAAAGAGCCATATCCGTTTTTGTGAGAAAAAGGGGCTGATATTGCCAAGGGGTTCTAAATTGAGCCGTCGCGTTTACAGCATATATGACCATGCACGGTTGAAACTGATCTTGCATTGTGTGGTGGTCGGTTACTCTCAGGAACAAATTGTCGATTTGATCGGTTTGCCGGATGCGAATCTTGACCCCAATGCCCAAGTCGAACAGGGAGTAGAAGACGCTCAGAAAAAGATTGAAGAACTCGAACATCGCAGAAATGAAGCAAAATTTCATGAACGAACAAGCATCATGACCGAACTCAATATGATGTGGGAATATATAGAAGAGATTAAAACCATAAAGCTGGAGGGTGCCAAAAAACCTCCGGCAAAACCCGCCGTTGGTGTCAAGGAGAAGGAAAAGACAGTGCCTGAACCGCCAAGGGCCATAAAAACAGATGTTGAAAAACAATCAGACCGGCAACCCGGAAGGATAATTCCCGTATTTGCAGCCGGCTTAGCTTTGGTGCTGATTATTGGCGGATATTTTTTCTATCAGAGTGTCCAAAAGAAGACAACGCCCATAAAACTGGCTCAAAAAGAACAGGCCCAAACCGGAACACACTCAATATATCATCAACCCGTTCCTTCTGACCAGACCGTCGAACCGGCGGCTTCATCCCCTGCAACAAAAGAAACCCATGGCCGACCTTCTCCGGTTCAACCGGAAAGCTTAAAGACAGCTTCACCCCCCCCTGTTAAAGTCAAATCAACATCCGACGCGACGCCTTTGGTTTTAGCAAAACAAACGACCGCCAAAACGCAGGTCAAACAGCTTCCCGAAACCGGGGTAAAGGAAAGTGCAATGATTGAAAAACCGGCGGCTGAGAAGGTTTCTGTCGTGTCCGCTGCCGATAAGCTGTCGTCTTCCGCTGTTGATACTGAAACTCAGAAAACCCCTGATGCTGAGGTTAAGGAAGCGCCAAAGCCTGAATCTGCTCTAATAGCAGCATCGGTTGCCGATAACGTCTCTTTGCCGAAAAAGCAAAACACCGGCAGTCCGCAGATCCAGCCCTCATCAAAGGACAAAGCAGAAGTCAGGGCTGTGGAAGAGGAGCCGGCGGTTAAAGCGGAACCGGCTGCTCCCGCCGGGGAAAAGTTGAAGGCTACGGTGCCTGAAACCAAAACAGAGAAAGCCCCCGAAGTTGAGATTAAAGAAACGCCGAAATCTGAAACTGCCGTTCGGGTGGCTGCGACCACCGATGAAGCGTCTTCTGCCCTGGAAAAACAGAACGTCGCCCCAAAAGAGACCCAACAGGTTCCCGAAGCCAGGGTACAGGAAAATATTTTAGCAACAAAGCCGGTCGTGGAAGCGGTGTCCCCCGATGAATCTGCTGCTAAAGAAGCGTTAGCTGTTGGTTCTGTTTCTACGGTATCCAAAGATCGGAAAATCGAAACCCCGCAGCTTGACCAAAAATCAGAAGGAAAAACAGAAGAAACGGCTGCTTGGGGAAAACCGGCAGTGGAAACGGCCCCTGCCGAATCCGGAAGTGACAAGCCGGCAGCAGTGGTCACTGAAGCTGAGAAGGAGGCGGTACCGGAAAAACTCGCAGCTGCTACTGGTATTTCTGCAACCCCCGGCAAGGCCCGGGAAACAGCCTCGATCCCATCTGTTGAAGTCTCCTCAGCACCCGAAAAAGAAATTCCATCAGCAGATGAGGTTAAAGAAGCATCGGCTGAACCTGATACAGAACAGGCGCTTGTGGCCTCCAAAGGAAATATTCTTGAAAAAGAGGATCCGGCGGATCGCCTGAGAACTTTTTTGGATACCTACTGCCAGACATATGAAAACAAAAATTTAGACAAATTTTTTACCTTTTTTGCGCCGGATGCCTTTGAAAACAACCAGCCATTTCATGAGTTGATGCCCAAGTATCAAAAAAATATGGAGATGATCGATTCGTTTAAATACCGGATTGAAATTTTAGCCTATTCTATACAAGCTGACACCGGAAATGTCAGGATCCAGGGAAAATTTTTCACCCAGTACCTGTTGCACGGAGGATCCTGGAAAGATAACAGCGGCAACATTTCCATGGAGCTCGTAGAACATGGCGATTCATTTCTGGTTAAACAACTTAATTATGGTAAATAACGCGAATATTTGCCGAATGCCTATCCCTGAGTTTATTCCGATTCCGAAAACCAGACGGCAGAGATCTTTACGCTTGCAAAAATTGCTTTTTCCGCCATTGTCTTTCCCACCGTTTTCGTTAAAAACAAGATTGCCTGAACGTGTTGAAATTGAAAATGACAGAATATCTTGCTGCAGGAATGTTCAATCGTTCATCTGCAGTTTAAAAATAGTTCCTTAGGTTAGATTCTTTCCAACTTCCCATACGAGGCGCTGATGTTGAAAACAGCCAATATAATATTGTTCATTTCCATCCTTTTTTTGCTCAATACCGCTCTTGCCCTGGCAAATGATGTCGTTGAATTTAAATATATTTTTTCAGATCAATTCTTTAGCGGAGAAAATCCTCTGGGAAAAGAGATCGACCCTGATATGGCAAAAGCCAAAGAAGCGGTTATCACGGCATGCGAGGCATGGGAGGCTGCAACCGGCGGAAGCATCAAATTTGCTCCGGCAAATAACCCGGAAGGCGCGGATATTATTTTTGAAGGATGGTCGAAGAGGGGACCCGGTGTTTCCATCCAGGATGAAATGCTGTGTCTGGATGAGAACGACATCGGCAATCTATTCTCCGAATACATGCCGGCAGCGCTCGGTTTTACTATTTTTGACGATTGCAATTCAAATTGTCGTTTCCCGGAATCCTGGGATCCGGCTGATGGGAATAATGATCACAGAGCGAGAATATTTTTTCATAAAAAAACAGCGCCGTGGTTTTGGGTATTGGACAAAGAAAAGGTCCTGTTTGATGAAGCCCAAAGGGATGTGGTCCGAGTGGCCATGAGAGAGATCGGTCATGCCCTGGGCTTTTGTGAATATCCTGACGGAGATGTCAATGAATGCGGCCTGACGCTGCCATGCATCAGAGACAGTGCTTCGATTATGTGCAAAAACCAGGTGCGTTGTTTGCAGGAAGTCCAGGACGGACCGGTACCCTTGGGGGGGATGGACGATATGGATCATCCGGGTGTCCGGGACCTGGCGCACTTTGATAAGAAAAGCGTTCTGAAAAAATTCTTTCCAGGGACAAAGATACTATACGGAAGGGTTCAGGACGCCGATGGGAACCCGATTTCCGAAGCGGTTGTAAGCAGGTCGGACGGCAAGTTTTCTGCCAAAACCAATTCTAACGGAATTTATTCCCTGTGGCACATTGTTCCGGGCACGTATTTCATTAAGGTGCATCATCCTGAATACGATAAGGAGGTCGCCGAGATTGTTGCCGTGTCCCCGGCAGCGCCGGATATGATAATAAAAGATTTTAAATTCACAAAGGGTTCTCAAGTCATGCATGGGAACATCCGGATTGTCCCATCTGTGGGTGAGCCGGATGATATATTCACGGTTGTGGCAACGTTTCCAGGTGCTTTTGATAAACCGCAGGGTTCGGTAAAACTATTGCTTGACGGCCAATTGGTGAATGAAGTTTTGATACCAGTCACAACCGGACTGCCGCCACATGTTTTTTCATACTACGGCCTCACGGGTTTGAAGCCCGGAGAACATTATTACGAGTTTAAAATTGCCCAACGGAATGGAGACCGGCAGCAAACCCTGAACGGTTCTTTTAAGGTGACCCGGCCTTCCGACATCCTGTTTGTCGTTGAGTCCAGCCCATCTATTGTAAGCGTTGGAAAGGACAGCCATGCAACGGTCAGCGCCCGGTTAAAAGATAAAAACGGAGAACCTCTGGCCGGCGAGACGGTTCGATTCCAAACGAGTTTTCCGGGATTCTTTACGCCTTCCAACGGAGAAGTGATGACCAACGCTCAGGGACTCGCCGAGATCATCTTCACGCCGGGTTCCAGCGGAAATGCGACTATTACGGCCATTCCGCCTGACGGTCCTTTTGTGACCACCTCCATAAGCTGCACGTCGCGGCCTATAAGTATCGCACTGGAATTCCATTCCGCCGGTAAAAATTCTTTTAAGGTAATATCCAGCCTTGATTATTTTACGGACAAACGACCTGTGGCCGGCGAGGCTGTAAAATGGCGTTTACAGCCTTCCGAAGGCTCAACCTGGAAAAAAAGTCCTGATCAGAAAACCAACCGCAACGGCAAGGCCTTTGGAACGTTTACAATCGGGACCGATGAATCCAGGCGGGTGAATGTGACAACGACCCACATCCCTACAGGCACTTCAGGAACCGGATCGTTTGTCTTCGGAGGCAGCGAGAGGGTTCAGATCCAGCCGGCAAGAAATATAGGAAAGGCGACCGAACCTTGCGAGTGGTCCACAAACGGATTCTTTGCGATCAGACATGCAAACGGCTCCGGGTTATCCATATACCGTGTATCTGACTGGAGAAAAATCTGGTCTAAAAAAAGACGATCAGGCAAGTACCATTCGTTTTCTTTTTCTCCAAACGGCAAGAAGCTTGCAGCAGGTGTCTTTAAGGATAAAGATGAGATTGTCGTCTTAAATGTTCCTGCCGGAAAAATCGATGATGTGTGGGACGCCTCTGTTGAGGGTGAATCAAAAATGACGGACAGGTCGTTCGTTTGGAAGGGGAGTGAGATTTACGCAATTCTGAACGACAATGTTATCCGTAAATGGTCGGCTTCCGGAAGCCTTGAAATGGATTTCACCCACGACGCTGAAATTGAGGAATTCAGGTTTAACCCGGCTGTGAATTCTCAATTTGCAGCACTGGATAAAAATGGAGTGCTGAAAATTTGGGATAATAACAGTGCTGCGCCGGCCAAAACCGTTAAGGTGGAATCCTTCTCAACGGGCAGACTCAAATGTCTTGCATGGAGCCATGACGGGAAGAAACTTGTTGCAGGTTCCGGCATCGGGAATGCAGGGGTCATTTATACCTTTGACACGTCCTCTTGGAGTAAAAGCGGATTTGACCTGCCCGGTCTTGGAAATGTCAATTCTCTGGATTACAATAATGATTCTTCCAGGCTGGCTGTTGGGCATGATAAAGGGCTGATGGTTTTAAATACAAAAACATACTCGGTGGAGTATTATAATACGGTCTTGACAAACCATGTTCGATGGAGTCCCGACGGCTCCATGCTGGCGGCCGGGGGCCAGGTATACTTCTTTAATGATTCCAATTTCAACGGTCCTAAAATTGAGATTGCCGAACCTCAAAGCAATGCTTTTTTTAGCGCCGATTCCATCGAGATCAAGGGAAAAATAACCGGCCTCCATAAAATCAGGTCGGCCCAAGTCTCCGTGAATGGCGGCGAACCGGATGCATTGGCACTGGGATCTGGCGGCACTTTTAGAAAAAAGATTTCTCTGAAAGACGGTGGGAACACAATTCTGATCCAGACGGAGGATTTGTTAAAGAACACCACATCTTTTTCCATTACGGTCGATCGACTGGCTGATTCCACACCACCGGCCTTAACCGAACCCAATGTTGGCTCAGCCATCGGTGTAAAAGGAACACAGATCCATTTTTCCATCCGGGTGTTCGATGGTGATTCAGGCATCGACACTTCAAAAGTGACAGCCGAAATCCGGCTGCCGGAAGGCAATACAGGGGCAACGCTTCAGCTGTACGATGACGGAGAACATGGAGATAAAGAACCCGGTGACGGCCTGTTTGCTAATTGGTGGAATTCCAGCGAAGCCGGGGAAGGGTTTCATGCCGTCGATTTTTATGCTGTGGACCAGGCCGGAAATGCCGGCAGCCTTGAAGACGGTGTAAAAATTTTTGTATACGATCGGCCCGCGATTAAAAGACCCTATCTTTCAACAACCACACCGTTGTCCAAGGAGTCGGTAAACGTCAATGCAGTGATAACGGACACCTCAGGGATTCAGTCCGCCGATTTGCTCTATTCCACAGATGCCGGGCGGTCATGGGATCGGGTGGACATGTCCTCAGCCGACCCCACGTTTATCGGAACCATTCCACCCCAGAGAGCTGGAACCGTTTACTATAAAATTAGAGCGCTGGATCTTCATGGTTTTGACAGTGAAACCGGTTCTTATGCATTCATTGTCCGTGATGATACCGGACCGATGATCAGTATTCAACAGCCCTCAACAACCGCAGCGGCATTTACTTCCGAACCTTTTATCCTTGTTTCAGGGCGTGCGGCCGATATAGACGGCCCCGGTCTTAAAAGCGTGACATGCAGTTCCGGAGCCGCCAATACAGGGACGATAGAAGCATGGTTGTTCAGGGTACCCCTGAACAAGGGAATAAATCCCATTACCGTTGTTGCTGAATCTATGAACGGAAAACTAGCCATTGATTCCATTGAAGTTACGTATGCCCCTAAATTGGCTGTACCGGCATTTTTCCCGGATGTTCCCCATACTTTCACTGATCCGGTATCGGTAAAAATCTCCACTCCGGACAAAGGCGCGATTATCCGTTATACCACCGACAACACGGATCCCACTGAAGCATCACCGGGTATTACATCACCGATTCTGATTGCCGAAACAACGACAATTAAGGCCAGGGCCTACATGCCCGGATGGACACCGAGCGATAAGGTTGTGGGAACTTTTACTTTAGAGCAAAAGACAGATGTTCCAAAGGCGGCATCCTCTCCAAAAGAGAAAGCGGCAGTCAAATCTGAATCCGTATCGTCTCCAAATGAAAAATCTGCCAAAAGACCGGAACCCGTTCCCAAAAAAGAGACGCAAAGTTTAGAAAAAAAGTCTGAAGCCATCGTAAACCTCGCACTTCAGGTTGCTGCGTTCAGGGACAGGGAGTTTGCCGAGGATCTGGTAAAAAAGCTTAAAGACAAAGGATTTTCTGCATACAGTATTCCGGGGAAGTCATCTGGAAAGGCGACTTGGTACAAGGTCAGAATCGGTCCTTTCAAAAACAAAGAAGGTGTCGAAAAAGCACTGGAGGGATTGGGAAAATACAAAAAAAAGGCCATCATCCTTGTCGATCAGACCGGAACTCTGCCCAAGATTAAAGAGGCCCCCAAACATTTGGCTAAAAAAGATTTAAAAAGCAAACCCGCTGATCAGACTGGGCCGGTTTCATCCAAGGCTTCTTCGGACCGGAAAAAATCAAAGGCCGTCAAACCGACGGGCAAGCAGGCATCAGAGGTTGGAACTAAAAAGAGCACCGTTAAGAAAAAACCGGCTGTGATAGAGATCCCTGGATCGTCGGAAAAAGATACCTTGCCGGCTTCAAAGCTCGAATCTGAAAAAGAGATTTTGCCCAAGGCAAAAGCCAAGGAAACCAAACCATCGGCCGGGACTGGAAAAGAAAAAGATTTTTTGGCCGCAAAAAGTGAGATCTCCGATGGAGTATCTCAGAAAGAGCGTTTGAAATCATTTTTACGCATCTATTCCCGAGCCTATGAGAGCAAAGATCTCGATAAATTTGTCGCACTATTTACATATGATGCTATTGAAAACAACCGGCCTTTTTATGAAATGCTGCCCAAATATCGAAAAAATATGGAGATGGTTGAATCCTTTAAGTATAAAATTGAAATGGCTGACTTCGCTGTCATAGAAGACACCGGGAACATTACGCTTCAGGGAAAATTTTTTACCCGATATGTTTTACATGACGGCACCCGGGATGAAAAGAGCGGCAATATCTCCATGGAACTCGAAGCAAGCGACGGCTCCTTTTTGGTTAAGCGCCTTAACTATGGTGAATAGCCCGGACGTTCTTTATTCTTTTCAAAAAACAATTTATGCAGATTGTAGGCAAGACGTTTTTCCCCCAATATGGGACATTTTTTGTTATACATTGGACATTTTTTGTCACAATATCAATTTTAGGTAAAAATTTTATTCAACATTCTGCGGTTCAAATGTAAATCTTTAAGTTAATGATATTGTTTTTAATGTACTCTCGCCATAGCGAGATGAGCGAAGCGAACTAACTTGTATCCTGAATATCCTGTCTAATTCAATTGCTGTGCTTTCAAATCGGCATGTTATTTGCTTATAGATGCTTGTAACCTTTGCAGAATAATTTGGGACAAAACCATTCAATCGTAAAGGAATCTCCTGTTTTGGACACAGACCCGCCTGCCACTGTGAGGCACGAGCGGGCAGGTGAACTCAGATTAAACAGATTCTTAAATAAAATAATAATATTATTAGCTGTGTATACCTGCGAAAATCCGTGTCCTATTTAGAAAAATATACCATGACGTCATACACACCTCATAAAGTTGAAAATTTGAATCCGAAATCGACCCGCCCATCTCGGTTCTTGCTTCGTTTATGAGAGCGTGAATCTGGTGCTACAGCCATCGAATACGGGATATTGGCTGCACTGATCGCGGTGGTCATAATCGCTGCCCTTGT
>PVMK01124805.1_pt1 | contig 93050 bp, 95 predicted proteins | sample 1853481 | NCBI WGS metagenome assembly PVMK01 (sample SAMN08533507, study PRJNA380276) | Marine sediment metagenome, whole genome shotgun sequencing project.
GGAGCACGGCACGAACCTCATCACCGAGTCGCGCGAAATCGGCGGACAGTATGGACGGCGCGATCAGAAAATCACTCACGGCAACCTGCTCTGGTCTGGATTGCGCGGCATGTTAGCACGTCATTTAATACCGCGATGCGCCTTGATCACCTCGTACGCAGAGCGAATTTCGCGAGTACGCTCCTTCGCGACCTCCATCATCGAGTCCGGCAACCCCCGGGCCACGAGTTTGTCGGGGTGATGTTGATTCATGAGCCGCCGGTAGGCCTTTTTGACCTCCTGGTCTGAAGTGCCGGGCTCAACACCGAGAGCCTTGTAGGCCTGCTCCATCGCATTCGTCCGTTGCTGAGCTGACTGTTGCTGACCAAAGCTGCGCCGGGCACGCAATACGGCTTCAATCTGTGTCAACTCCACGCGACTAACGCCGAGGGTATCGGCGATTCGCCAGAGCACTTTTCTTTCAGCAGGGGAAATACTGCCCTTGCTCAGCGCAAGTTCCATCTGAATCTCGAGAAATGTGCGAATCAATTCCCGCTGCCCCGCGCATGCGTCACGCAGCGCCGACACCTGGGCCTCGATTTTCGTTTCCGGCTGTTTACCGACCGTAAACAAATCGATAGCGCGTTTGGCATCTTCCGGTCTGAGTCGCATTTGGTGCATGACAGTGCGGGCCGTCTGGATTTCTTCTTCGGAAACCCGTCCGTCCGCTTTCGCCAGGTGTCCCATGACGAGGAAGGTCGTCTCGAAAAACACCTGTTGCACAGCGGTACTGGTCGAGCCACGACCGAATGAACGCTGACCGCCGGATCCGAATCGTGCGTCCAGGTAACGATCCAGAAGGTGGCCCAGCACGGCGCCGATTATTGCGCCGGACAGGCCCCCGCGCATCAGCCCGATCCCGAACCCGGCGAGCTTGCCGATCCAGAATCCATTGCCCCAGCCACTCCTGTTCAAACCACTATTCACGAACGATTAACCAGGACGGCCATGCAGAGAAAAATGTTTTCACGATCAGGCAAGCTGAGGCTAAAATGACCGGCTTTTACGATGGAACCAAAACGAAAAATGTCGAGCAACGAAAAAATGCCGGAGGCCTTGTTTGAGTCGAGATTGACAGCGCTGACCCGGTTAAGTCAAGGCAAGGTCAGGGATATTTATGAGATCGATGCCGATCACCTGCTCATCATCACGTCGGACCGTATATCGGCGTTCGACGTCATCCTGCCGGATCCGATACCCGGGAAGGGCGAGGTGCTGACTGATTTGACGCGGTTCTGGTTGGAAAAAACCGCTGATATCGTCGACAACCACCTCGTCGATCTGCAACTCCAGGAGGTGATTGCGGACCCGGTGGAGCGCGCGACTGTTGCGTCCAGGGCCATGATTGTCCGGCGACTCAAACCGTTACCGATTGAGGCGGTGGTCCGCGGGTACCTGATTGGCTCGGGCTGGAAAGACTATCAGGCGACGGGCAAGGTTTGTGGCATCGATCTACCCACCGATTTGCCCCTTGCCGGACAACTGCCCGAACCCATTTTCACGCCCGCAACAAAGGCAGAGATCGGAGAACACGATGAAAATATCAGCTTCAGTGAAGTCGAGGAATTGATCGGTAAAACGCTGGCGGCGCGGGTCAGGGATTTTGCTCTGGAGATCTATGCGCAAGGAGCAGCCTATGCGGCCGAACGCGGCATTATCGTAGCGGACACGAAGTTTGAGTTTGGCCTCGATGATGACGACAACCTGTATCTCATCGACGAGGTTCTGACACCTGATTCATCTCGATTCTGGGCTGCATCGGAATATGCCACCGGCATCAGTCCGCCGAGTTTCGACAAGCAGTTTGTGCGCGACTACCTGGAAACGCTGGACTGGGACAAGAAACCGCCGGGACCGCGACTACCGGCTGAAATCATCGAGAAAACGTTACAAAAATACCGCCTCGCCCTGAATCGGTTGCAAGGCTGAGCAGTATCGTCGTAGGCTCAGCCGCAGATGAGTGAAGCCATCACTGAAAAACTGGAGAACCTGTTTTGGGACCCGCGGGTTGACAGACTTCCGTTTGCGCTACGACTGACCGTTAAATCGCTGCGTTTCATCTACGCCGTACTTCGTGACGTTGTCACCGGAAATATTACGTTGCGCGCCATGGGTCTCGTCTACATTACGATCCTGTCGATCGTGCCACTGATCGCGATCGTATTTTCGATACTCAAGGGCTTCGGTTTTCACCGAAAGCTCGAGCCAGTCATTGATAATTTCCTGCTGCCGCTCGGCGATAAAGGTGCAGAACTGACCGACCAGATCATGCTGTTCGTCGAAAATGTACAGGGAAACGTCCTGGCCGGATTTGGCCTGATCATGCTATTTGCCACGACGATTTCGATGGCACAGAAAGTCGAAGACAGTATGAACTTCGTCTGGCGCGTCGACCGGCCACGCGGACTGGCACAACGGTTGTCCGAATACCTGAGCCTGATCCTGATCGTGCCGGTCGTCATGATCACGGCTGCCGCGCTAATCGGGGCCGTCGAAAGCAATGCACTCGTGCAGCGGATCGCCGCCGTCCAGCCCTTCGGTGCGACTCTTTTGCTGCTCAGCAAAATGGCACCCTATTTGCTCGTCGTGCTCGCGTTTACGCTGCTGTATTGGTTCCTGCCCAATACCCGCGTCAAGCTCGTCGCGGCGATAATGGGCGGCGTGACCGGCGGTGTCCTGTGGGCCACAACCGGTGTGCTATTTGCCACCTTTGTCGCAACATCGGCGCGCACGCTATCGATTTACGCGACTTTTGCTATCGTTATCCTCGCGTTGATCTGGCTCTACCTGTGCTGGGTGATTCTCCTGGTCGGAGCACTCGTCTCCTTCTATACGCAAAATCCAGAACATCTGCGTCTCGGTTATCGTCCGGCGAGCCTGAGCGGTCGTCAGGCCGAGCGGATCGCATTGAGCCTGATGACGATGGCCGCGAAGGCATTTCGCGACAGCAGCGACCAGCCGACGATCAGTGAGGTGGCCGAAGCTCTAGATTTGCCGGGTTTCCTGCTGAGTCCCATCGCCGGTCGTCTCGTCGCCGCGGGACTGCTCGCGCGCACAGCCAAAGACCAGCTGTATCCACAACGCGACCCCGGCGGGATTCAATTGAAATCGGTTTTCGATGCAATCAGGGCGCCACAAACGACCGATGTATTCCCGGGTGGCCGCTGGCCGAAGCTCGTGACCGATGTCAGTGACCGGATGGATACAGCGATGGATGAAGCGCTCGGTGGCCAGTCTCTCTACGATTTACTGGATAACCCGGCAAACGGGAGCTAACTGCCCGCGAGCGTCATCTCCTCGACGAGCACCGAACCGGTGCGAATACCACCGCGAAAATCGGTATCCGCGCCGATGGCCGCGATGTTGCGATACATGTCCAGCAGGTTGCCTGCCACGGTGATTTCGCTGACCGGGTATTGAATCTTTCCGTTCTCCACCCAGAATCCGGCCGCCCCGCGCGAGTAGTCGCCGGTGACCCCGTTCACGCCCTGCCCCATGAGTTCGGACACGAAAAATCCGCGATCCATCTTCGTCAACAAGTCAGTCAGATTCTCACCTGTGCTGCTCACCTCCAGATTGTGAATACCACCCGCATTGCCCGTCGTCTGCATTCCCAGCTTGCGCGCATAGTAACTGCCGAGCACGTAACCTTTTAAAACGCCCGAATCGATGAGCCGGCGATCTGCGGTTTCTACACCTTCATTGTCAAACGGTGCGCTCGCCAGCCCCTTCACGATGTGCGGCGTCTCATCGATAGAAACGATATCCGCCAACACCTGGGAATCAATCCTGTCCAACAGAAAAGTCGATTTGCGATACTGACTGCCACCACTGATCGCACTGATCAGGTGGCCAAACAGGCCCCGCGCCAGTCGTGCCGGAAACAACACCGGCGTGCTGCGGGTATCGAGTTTAGTTGCACCCAGTTTTTGCACCGTGCGCCTGGCAGCTTCCCGGCCGACGCTGACCGGGGCATCCAGATCCGCCGCATCCCTGGCGACGGTGTATTCGTAATCACGCTCCATTCGCCCGTTTTCTTCCGCCAGGACCGCGCAAGAGAGGCTGTGGTGAGAACCCGGGTACCCGTCAAGAAAGCCCCTCGTGTTGCCATACACGCGGCAACCCGAAGACGTGCTAACAGATGCACCTTCCGAGTTATTGATCCGCGGATCGCTATCGAGTGCGGCTGCTTCACATTCAGTTGCAATGTCGATGGCCTCCTGCGGGCCGATCGACCATGGGTGATCAAGGTCCAGATCAGGAATGTCTTGCGCAATACGATCGATGTCCGCGAGTCCGCTGCAGTCATCCTCGGTCGTATACTGGGCCAGGCCGCAGGCGCGGCGCACGGATTCCCGCACCGCTGCCTCACTCAAATCCGAACTGCTGGCGCTGCCCTTACGCTGGCCAAAATAAACCGTCAATGCAATACCCTGATCACGATGGTATTCGAGTGTCTCGACTTCGCGCATGCGGACGTTAACGGTCAGTCCGGAACTGATGCTGGCGGAAACTTCCGCGTCTGATGCCCCCAACTCTCCGGCAAGCGTCAATATTCCTGCAACGCGCTCTTTCAGTTTCTCGATATCGGGTTTTCGCGGTGGGTTCATGGCGTTTAAAGCAAATCAAGGATAACTCGGAATCTATAGTCTAACCCGTTAGAATCGGTCGATGGCAGCGCTCATTGGCATCATCATCGGTTCAAACTCCGACTGGGAAATCATGTCCAATGCGTCGGAGACGCTCGACACCCTGAACATCGAGCACGAGGTCCAGGTGATTTCGGCGCACCGCGCGCCGGACTTGTTAACAGAGTATTGCGGCAGCGCACGGGAACGAGGACTCAAGGTTCTGATCACAGCGGCGGGCCTCGCCGCTGCACTGCCCGGTGTCGCGGCCGCCAATACGACGCTGCCGGTGCTCGGCGTCCCGATGGAGTCGCGCGCGCTCGGCGGCATGGATGCATTGCTTTCCATGGTCCAGATGCCGGCAGGCATACCCGTCGGCACACTGGCGATCGGCAAGGCGGGCGCGATCAACGCAGCCCTGCTGAGCGCGGCAATTTTGGCCCTGGAAGATAAATCGATCCGCGAAGCGCTCGATGCCTTTCGTACCAAGCAGACGCAGGCTGTGGCCGATATCGGCGATCCGCGCAACTAGAAACGGTGTCAGACACCGTTTCTAGTTGGTGCCGCCAACCGTGAGACCGTCAATTTTGAGCGTAGGCTGGCCGACGCCGACTGGAATGCTCTGGCCTTCTTTGCCGCAGACACCGACACCGGTATCGAGTTCGAGATCGTCACCCACCATGGAAACCTTTTGCAGCACTGACGGGCCGTCGCCGATCAGCGTCGCGCCCTTGACCGGCGCGCCTAGTTTGCCGCCTTCGATCAGATAGGTTTCGCTCGCCGAAAATACGAATTTCCCGGAGGTTATATCGACCTGTCCGCCGCCGAAATTCTTTGCATACAGGCCCTTGTCGACCGACGCGATGATTTCCTCGTGGCTGTGCTGGCCCGGTAACATATAGGTGTTGGTCATTCGCGGCAGGGGCAAGTGAGCGAAAGACTCCCGGCGCCCGTTCCCGGTCGATTCCGTACCCATGAGCCGGGCATTGAGACGGTCCTGCAGGTAGCCACACAATTTTCCGCTTTCGATCAGCACAGTCTGGCGGGTAGGAACACCCTCATCGTCGACATTGAGAGAACCTCGCCGGCCTTCCATGTTTCCATGGTCGACGACCGTACATAACTCGGAGGCGACTTTTTCACCCATACGTCCAGCAAATGCCGAGGTCCCCTTGCGATTAAAATCCCCCTCCAATCCATGCCCGATGGCCTCGTGCAATAGAACGCCTGGCCATCCTGGTCCCAGCACAACAATCATTTCGCCGGCGGGCGCCGGGATCGCATCCAGATTCACCAGCGCCTGGCGCACCGCTTCCTGCGCATACTCCGCCGGTCGGTCACCATCCAGAAAATATTCGTATCCGAAACGACCGCCACCACCGGCATAGCCCTGCTCGTGTTTTCCATTGTCTTCAACGATTACGGAGATATTAAGGCGCACGAGAGGCCGCACGTCGGCAGCCAGCATGCCGTCACTGGAACAGACGAGCATGACTTCATGAACCCCGGAAAGACTGGCCATGACCTGCTTGACCCGTGGATCGATCCGGCGGGCTGTCCGGTCGAGATTCTGCAGCAGCTGTACTTTGTCGGCCTCTGATAACGTCGCAATTGGATCGATCGGTGGATAAAGCTGCTGTTCGGACTTCGGCGCGCGGATCCGGACGCTGCCCTGTTTACCGCTGCGCGCGATCGCGCTTGCAGCTTCCGAAGCTTGCATCAGGGCAGGCAATTGCAGTTCGTCCGAGTAGGCAAATCCGGTTTTCTCGCCAGACATTGCACGCACGCCGACGCCCTGATCGAGACTGTAAGACCCTTCCCTGACGATACCGTCCTCGAGGGACCAGGACTCATGTCGGGTCACCTGAAAATAGAGATCGGCGTGGTCTACACCATTTCGCATCAGCGCATTCAACGCGCGATCCAGATCGGCGTCCACCAGCCCGGTCGGCGTCAGCAAGCGCAGTTTCGCAACTTCGACTGGATTATTGGCTGAATCAGATTCGCTCATTACCCGTTTATCACTCATCAGTCAGGCCGATTGATATGGAAACGCCGGTGTAGCAATGTCGGGAATTGTCTGCGCAGCGTCTGCAATCGAATTGGATCAATTACTGCGCCGATACAGCCGCTTACGTCGCTACCTTCCACTACAACCTTTTCGGCCAGAATCTCACCCCACGGATCAACGATCATCGAATGACCGTAGGTTCGACGGCCTCCACTGTGCTCACCGCCCTGGGCAGCCGCCACGACGTAACAAAGATTTTCGATCGCCCTCGCCCGTATCATCGAATGCCAGTGCGCGTGTCCCGTTGTCTCGGTGAACGCAGCCGGTAAAACCAGAAAATCCATGCCTTCGATCGACAACAACCGAAACATCTCGGGGAAACGTAAATCGTAACATACGCCGCAACCCAGACCGCCCCATGGCGTCGAGATGACCACGGGCTTCAGGCCTGAACGGGTGTTCGCGGATTCTCGGTAATATTCATCGCGTTCCGGGATCGCGACATCGAACAAATGAATTTTGTCGTAGCGACCGACACGGTGCCCCGAATCATCGAAAATCAGGCAGGATGCATAGGGCCGGCCGGGGTCGTCGGATGAGACCGGGATCGTACCGCCGACAATCCACATCCCGGTGCGCGACGCCGCAGCAGCAAGCCAATCCTGAATCGGACCACGGCCATCAGCTTCGGCTATGCCAACACGAAAAGACTCGTCGGACCCGATGCCGGCAAAATTTTCGGGCAACACTGCGAGCACTGCATCGTCGTCCGACGCTTTTTGCAACAACTCGATGGCTGTCGTGAGATTTTTCACCACATTGTCCGTCGAATTCATCTGGACCGCAGAAAATTTCACGCTCATTCAGGTGACAACCTCAGGTTTTCGTCCACCAGGTACTGTTCACAGTTTTTAAATCGCGCCATATTTAGCTGGTCGGTACGTTTTATTTTCTCCAGGATTGGTTCGTCCCAGGTACCGGTGACACGATAATAGGATTCACCTATGGCACTGAGCGGTTTCTTGAATAACTGGGTAAACAGCAACACGGCGCCGCCAAGGACTGGACCACCGACCACGGTCGCGGGCAGCGCCAACACGCTCGACACATGCGGCCTGACCACCGCGATCTGATCGTAATCCTCGGCGGCAATACCTGCGCGCCCGACGACGCCCAAATCCGCAACCGAACCTTCCAGTCTCAGGTTACAGGTATAAGCGTCGCCCTGATTGAGGATGAAATCCCCCGTCAATGTATCGAAAGCCAGGCCCTCGTCGAATACATCGCTGAAATCGAGCGCCAGGCGCCGGGGTATCGCCGCAACGCTGAGCATGCCGAGAAATCGCCCACCGCCCGGCTCGACTTCCAGCAGCGCGCCATCTTTCATATAGACCGTCAGCGTGCCGTCCGCCTGGTTCAGAAAATCCTCGCTGGGACCGTCCGGCCAGGTGATATCGCCACTGACCCGAACCACTTCTCCTTCCATGACGGGCTCGTATCCCAGGCTGGTCAGCGTCGCCCTGATATCCGTGCCGTCCAGATCGAGTTTCAACTGGGTTTGCTGAATCGATTGATCATTCGGATGAACCAGCCACGCAGCATAGCCATCGATACTAAAAGTCTCCGCCGCGATTTCGATCGGATCGAGGATGATTCCGGAGGACACGCTGGTCAGCGTCGATTTCAGATGCCCGAAGTTCATCGAGCGCAGCGCGAAATCCTGAACGTCTATCGTGACCGGTTGAATCGTGCGCGGATCGGTGGAACCGGTCTCGGCCGGATCGGTTTCCTGCAACCACAGGCGCTGCATTTGAACATCGATCGGTTGGCCCTGGGACTGATCTATCGGCACACTGACCCGGCCCAGAATCTTGGGCCCATCAAAATCAATGTGCCAATAGCGATCGTCAGGGCCGGCCTCGAGTTCGACGTCCGCAAACGCCTGGCCGAAGAGATAGAGCTGGCCAATGCTGAAGTCCGCTTTTCGGTATAACTCCAGCCACTCCGAATCCTCATCACCGTCGGTCAGGGCAAGCCAGTCATCGAACCGAAGCGTTTCGAGACGCCCCGATAAATAAATCCCGGGTTCGACCGGCAACAACGCCATCGCCGGTCCCCCATGCACCGCACCGCGCTCAATTTGCCAACCGTCATCGACAGCTTCGAGCCGCATCGCCCAGCTGATCTCCTTGCGCAACGAGCCCGACACCTCAAGGACATCGTCCTCCGGGAACGCAACATCGATCTCCAGCGCTTCAGCGCTGTCCGCTGCCTTGCCGAAAGGCGCCGGAAGCTTACTTTCAACACCGGACATATCAGATCGCACGAGCAGGTGCAGCGGTGTTTGCGCATCCTCATCTCGAACGGGTATCAGCGCCATCGCACGCCAGTCGATGCGGCCGTCGAAATACTCGGGAAACGGCAGACTCAATGTCTCCATCCACCGTCTGACCGGAGTCGCACCGGTAACCCTTGCAAAATGCGTGTACAGACCTTCCTCTTCGGTTGCCGGTCGAATATTGATTGTGACGGGTTCATCGAGTAGCTGCGCCGTCAACGCATCAGCGTAGATTTTCGTGTTTTCGACCCTGAGCGTCCCGCTCACAGCGCTGAAACCGTAGTCCAACCCATCCAGGCCGATCGCGGCGTCTTCGACCTCAACGTCCACGCGCAGTTCGTAGTCATCCATCTGCAAAATCGGCAACGAAAGCCGCAATTCAGCGTCCAGTTGCCCCTGACCCTTAATTTTGTACAGCGTTGGGCCTATGGCGTCGCTGACCGGACTGGCGCGCAAAAACCCCAGCATTTCATTAAATTCAACGGTCTCTTCTCCTGAAAGGCTCAACATGCCCGTGCGGATGTCCTCCATGCGCGCTTCCGCGTTTCCGAACGAGATATCGCCGATTCGTCCGCGATTCCGGGTGACGTAAAGCTTCACGCCATCGAAAACGATTTGTGCATCCAGATCCTCGACACGCGGCCAGTCATCCGCAAAATCGAAAATGCCGTCTTCGACGTCGACGGCGACGCGAAACACGCCTTCATCGTGATCATAGGGGAACTCACGTAATGCGCCGCGGAGCTCGAATTTGGCACCGGCCACTCGTCCACCAACGATCGCACGCTCAAGCCATCCTTCCAACGCCGGACCGAAGACCTTCATCGGCAAGTATCTCAGGCCGTTCGCTCCATCTGGCATCGCCGCAGACGCCGTCAGGTCAATCGTCGGCGATTCGCCGTTACCCGGCAGATTGAGTTCAAATCGCGTATTACCGGACGCATATGGCGTGCGCACCCGGACATTGTCGCTAAGCACACGAATGTTATTTTCACTCACCCGCCAGACCAGCAATCCGTCGATACTTTCTGCCTCGAGCGGTGTGGCAAAAATATTCGGCAATGCGATCTCAACGTCCTCACTGTCGATCTGCAATCGCCCACCATGCTGATCCGCCAACAGCGCCCCACTGATGCCGGAAATTGACTCCTGTCCGGATGAGACAGTAAAACCTAAATCGTCAAAATTTATCTGGAGATCAAAGATAGCCGGGGCGTCAGCACCGAGTCTCAGATTCAAATCAAAATTTCTGATGTCGCCGCGAATATCACTCGGCAACAAAGTAGTGCGTGCATCCTCGGAGGCAACGGCCAGGGCGATGGGATACAAATCATGCAGACGCAAAAAATTCGCACTCGCGTTGATCTGCTGTTCGCTGCCATCATCTTCCGCTTGAAAAACGATGGAAAAATCGCCTTCCGGCCAGGTCTGATTCGCGCGCTCGATCTGCAGATCGCTGCCCGCTAATATCCAGCCTCCGTCACTGAGTTGCCACTCCAGCTGTCCGCTGATCGACCCATAGGTTTCTGATTCTCCGGCCGGGCCGGCCAGTTCGACAGAATCCAGGTCCAGCTCAACTGTTGTGTTCTGCGGTATCAGACCCAAAAAATTGGCCCATATGACCATATCACCACGCGTATTGCCGAGTGGCACATCCATCCCGAGCAAAAACTCGAGGATGCGATCGACTCTGAGATTCTCACCGTCGAGGTACACACTCCACTCCGGTTCTTCGCGTTCCGGACCCCCTTCCACTGCGCTTTCGGGCTGTTGTATCGATTGCAGTAATGCCACGGGTAAATCCAACGATACCCGCACGCGCTCACCAAATTCTTCCGCAATCTCAACCGACCCGTCGAGTGCAACACCTCTTTCAGACAGGCTCACATCCAGCTCAGTAACGAAAAAATCGAGCACCTCCTCCTTTCCAGCGTCCGAATAAGAAACCGCAATATCATTCAATTCAATTTCGAGCGCGGGCAGTTCAAAGTTTTGCCCAGCGACCGGATTGATTCTGATCAGGTCGGCGATGGGACGACCCTGGACAAGGACAGATCCCGCTGTATCCGTTTCTATTTCCAGCCGCGTCGTCTCAACACCGATCCGGTTTAACGTGACTTCGCGATCCAGCAACAGGCGCATGAGACTGATACCAACAGTCAGGATTTCCGCATCCAGGATCGGCGACTGATCGTCGCGAGACGATATCGTGACGTCAACGAAACGCAGTTCGGGGCCGGCGAACGGCCAGCTGGCGCTGATATATTCGAACTCGACGTCAAACCCGGTTGCGTCGCCCGCCCAGCGCCGGATTTCATTCTGGTAGTCAGGCACCAGCGGCAACAACAATCGCGCGATCCCAACCAACAGTGCGAGCAACATGACACCCGCCGCCGCAAAATAACTAAGCCACCTCAGAATTGTACCGATGAAAGCACGCATGGTATTAAGCCGTTCGAATTACATCAAAACGACGTCGAACCGGTCATGCCCGACCATGGTTTCAGTCTGCAGCCGGATTGGACTACCGGTCAGCTCTTCTAATTCGGCGAGACCGGATGACTCTTCATCCAGCAGCAATTCGACGACATCCTGATGAGCGAGTACGACCAGTTCCTTAAATTTGAATTGCCGATGCTGACGCAATATTTCCCTGAAGATTTCATAGCAAATTGTTTCCGGTGTCTTGACGAACCCGTTTCCGTTGCAGGTTGGACAGGCGGCACACAAGATGTGTTCGAGGCTCTCCCGGGTCCGCTTGCGCGTCATTTCTACGAGTCCAAGCGACGAATGAACGTGGATCTGTGTCCGGGCACTGTCCTCTGCCAACGCCGACTCAAGCGCCTCGAGCACCTGACGCTGGTGGCGCTCTTCTTCCATGTCAATGAAATCTATGATAATAATCCCGCCGATATTTCTCAGTCTGAGCTGCCGTGCAATGGCTACCGTAGCCTCCAGGTTGGTTCGAAAAATTGTTTCCTCAAGATTACGGTGCCCGACATAGGCGCCCGTATTGACGTCGATCGTTGTCATCGCCTCCGTCTGATCGAAGATGATATAGCCACCGGATTTTAGCGCCACCTTCCGTTTCAACGCTTTTTCAATGTCCTCCTCAATGCCGTAAAGATCCAGGATGGGCCTGCGGCCGGTATACATTTCGATCGACGATGCAATTTCCGGCATGAACGTCTCGGCGAACTGCTGCAGATGCGTAAAAGCCTGCTCGGAATCGACCAGGACATGCTCGATATCAGAACTGGCCACATCACGAATTACCCTGATCGCCAATGAACGGTCCTCGTGAACAAGGCGCCCCGGTGGCAGCTTCTTCACGTCCAGGGAAATGATCTCCCAGAGCTTGCTCAGAAACAGCACGTCAGCTCGCAGCGCATCCCCATCAGCCCCTTCTGCAGCGGTCCTGATGATGTAACCGAACGGCGCATCCGCCGGCATGATCTGCTCGACGAGCGCCTTCAGGCGCTGCCTCTCCTCTTCATCATCGATACGCGAAGAAATACCGATCTTGTTTTCGGTCGGCAGCAACACGAGATAACGGGACGGGAGCGTGAAAAACGTCGTCAGGCGGGCGCCTTTGCTTCCGATCGGGTCTTTCATGACCTGCACCGCGATATTCTGTCCTTCGCGCAGAAGATCCCTGATTTCGGTGGATTGCCCGGCCTCGTCGGCAGATTCCATCTCGGTTGGCCGAGATATATCGGACACATGCAAAAACGCGGTTCGAGTAAGACCGATATCCACAAATGCTGCCTGCATTCCAGGCAGCACGCGTGAAATTCTGCCCATATAAATATTGCCGATAATTCCGCGGCGCGATGCTCGCTCGATCAGCAATTCATGCAGGATGCCATTTTTTACCAGCGCGACGCGATCTTCGCACGCTGTTGAATTGATCAGAATTTCATTTCGCATAAATCAGAACAAGCGATACCCAAAATAGTCCAGTATGCGCGCGGTTTCATACAAGGGTAACCCCATTACACCGCTATAGCTGCCGTGAATTTCTTCCACGAAAATGGCGCCCAGCCCCTGAATCGCATAGGCACCCGCTTTGCCGTCGGGTTCGCCACTTTGCCAGTAATCTTTGATCTGGGCCGCAGAGATCGTCCGAAATCTGACCGTCGAACGGCTCAAATCGACGATGTCGCGCGAGTCATTTCGCACCGAAACGGCGGTCAGAACCGTATGGGTGCGCCCCGACAACAGGGTTAACATTCGGATTGCATCAGCCTCGTCCGCCGGTTTGCCCAAAATCTCCTGATCAACAACAACAACCGTGTCCGCGGCCAGGACCACGGCTCCGCCGCGAGCCAGTCCCGACCAGGCCACCTGTGATTTTTCACTGGCGACCCGTTGCACGTACTCGGCGCATTCCTCTCCCGGCCTGACTGACTCATCGATATCGACGGGCACAACATCAAATTTCATTCCGAGCTGCATGAGTAGCTCGCTGCGGCGGGGAGACGCAGAAGCCAGATAGATAAAACCGGAGTTATTGTAATCTGCCGGATTCATGGCCGGTGATAGGGATGCCCCTGCAAAATAGTCCAGGCTCGATAGAGCTGTTCTACCAATACGACCCTGACCAGTGCGTGTGGCAGCGTCAGTTTCGATAAAGACCATACGTAATCAGATTCGTTCTTGCAGCGCTGCGTGAGCCCGTCCACACCGCCAATCAATAGCGCAACATGCGGCGTGTCATTCAACCAATTTTGCATTTCCGTCGCCAGTTCGGCTGAACTTTTTAGTGTCCCGGCCTCATCCAGCGCAATCGTCAGATCCGCGGCCCCGGCTCGTTTCATCAATTGCTCTGCTTCCTTTTCCATTGCCGGCGCAACCGGGCCACGCGAGGCTCTTTGACCAGGCGGTATCTCAGTAACCTGCAACTGGATGTGCCGGGGTAATCTTTGGCTATAGGCGGCAACGCCGTCATACACCCAACTGGGCATGCGGGTCCCGACGGCCAGAATCGTGATGCGCATTACCCGAAATCAGTGGCCGGGTTTGGCCCTGGTTGAACCTGCCGTCGAATCGGGTTGTGTCTCCATGTTCCACAGTTTTTCGAGATTATAAAAATTACGGACCTTGGGCTGCATCAAATGAACGACAACATCGCCGAGATCGACCAGCACCCACTCACCGTACTGTTGACCCTCAACACCGAGTGGCACTCGCCCGGCAGCCTTGGCTTTCTCGATGACTTTTTCGGCAATCGATCGCACATGGCGACTCGAGGTTCCGCTGGAAATCACCATATGATCGGTCACGGATGTCAACCTGCCCACGTTAAGTACGCACGTATCCAGTGCCTTCAATTCATTCAATGCATCCTCTACTAAAGTAACCAATTCGTCGCTATGCACTAAATTGCCCCTCCCTTTTTAACTTGGCTTGCGTAACAACCTGACTCTTCAATGATCCGTCGAACAGTTTCGGGAATAAGAAATCTGGGGTCGGCGCCCCGGCCAACCATCGCACGAATCGTCGATGACGCAATTTCCAGCTGCGTGACCGTATGGACAATGATTTTTCCCGCGGACGCCCGACGCAAATCTGATGCATCCTGCGTGCCGCAGCGATCCAGCAACTCGCCGACCGGCCCCGAGCTTGGAACCTCCGATCCCGGACGACGAGCCACGATGACATGCGTCAGTTGCATGATGTCCCGCCACCGGTGCCAGGAAGTAAATGCGAGGAACGCATCCAGACCAATCAGCAATGCCAGCGACCGGCCCGGAAAATCGGCACGCAGCGACTCCAGTGTATCGACCGAGTACGATGCCCCGTCTCGATGCAACTCGCGCTCATCGACACGGAAACCAGGTTCTTCCGCTACCGCTGCGCGAACCATCTGCAAGCGTAATTCCGCCGAGGCTGACGGTGCCTTTGCATGATGCGGAAATCGACAAGGTACGAAACGCACCTCTGTCAGGGAAAATTCATTCAGCAATTCATAAGCCGTGCGCAGATGGCCCAGATGAATCGGGTCGAAGGTTCCGCCGAAAACACCGATCGGTCCCATACAGGCTTAACCGAACCGGGCGTTACCGGCCAGCGCAAACGTCAATTCCATCATCGCGTTCCACGGCTGACCGCGTCGGGCGCCCTTCACAATCCGGTCGGTATCGCGCGCCTTCGCAACCAACTGTTTCGCGGACCTCAGATCAAAGGACCGCACGGCACGGCCGATCAGATTTTGTCTCGAGCGCCATACACCGGCGTCGCTCATCGCCTTGCCCGCGGACACGCCGCTGTCCCGGCGATAGACGATGTCGGCGACGAGACTGATTTCCCGCGCCAGGCTCCACATAACGAGCGGGGGCCCAACACCTTCTCGTTCAAGACTCAGCAGAATACGGGCCGCGCGCGCCGCATCGCCGGCCAGTGCCGCGTCCGTGAGTTGAAACACGTCGAATCGGGCCCCATCAGCGACCGATGCCCGGACAGTATCAACCGTGACCCGACCCTCGCCGAGCAGCAAAACGAGCTTGTCGATTTCCTGTTTTGCGGCCAGCAGGTTCCCTTCTACCCGTGCTGCCAGGAGCTCCAGTGCTTCTGAATCACTGGTCAGGCCGGCTTTCTTCAAGCGTGCGGCAATCCATGCCGGCATCGATGCTGGATCAGGCCGGCGCAGCGCGATCCATACCGCCTTCCGTGCCAGGGTGCTGACCCATTTGCTCCTTGCCGCTTTGCTGTCGAGTGCCGGGGTACTGACGATAATGACCGTATCCGGTTTCGGGTCGTCTGCGAGTGCGGTCAGGAACCCCGCGCCCTTGACCCCCGGCTTGCCGGTCGGTAATCGAAGTTCCACGCAACGGTGCGTCGCGAACAACGAAAGATTTTGCAGGCTGCCGGCAAAATCCGCCCAATCAAACCCGCGATCGGCAACCTGAACTTCCCGTTCGGTACAGCCCTCCTTCGCTGCGGCCGTTCGAATCGAATCCAGAACCTCGCCGACCAGCAAAGGTTCATCACCGGAGACCAGGTATACAGGAGCGACACCTGAGGACAGGTGCGAGCCCAGTTGCTGAGCATTCAGCTTCATGCGCTTATTCGGCCAATTGATTCCAGTCGATGGACTCCTCTTCCATTAACACAGGAATATCATTGCGAATCGGATAAACCAGACGGCCATCCCGGGTCACCAAGGCTGCTTCAATCTGCTCAGTGGATTTGATCGCTGCATGATTTTTGATCTCGCCTGCCTCGATCGCCGCATTGAGGCGACCCAGGCGCGCCGAATCCAGCATCTCGAGCGGCAATTGGGTCACGGGGCAACAGATTATGTCTAATAGGTTTTTATCCATTACGGGAGCCGGTCATTATCCGAGCCCAATATAGCAGAGGTCAGGGCCGTTGAGAGCCGTCCGGCCCGGCGCCCCACCAGTTAAAGCATTCCGGAACCGGGTCCACCCCCCCGGCCGAGAACGGATGACAGCGTGCGATTCGTCTGACCGCCAACCATGCGCCGCGGGCCAAGCCGTGCCGCTGGATGGCTTCGCCGGCATAGGCCGAACAACTCGGGAAAAATCGGCAGCGCGGCCCCAGCAGCGGTGAGATCAGGCGCTGATAGCCGCTGATTAAAGCCGTCGCTGCGGCGGCTGGCACCGTTGTTTTCGCTGCCGGCGACCCTGGCAGTTTCGGCGCCGCTTTGTCTTCAACGGGTTTTAGTGACCCAGTCATCGGCCGCTTTACGGATTACCTGGATCATCGAATTCAACCCATTGCTGCGAGTCGGGCTCAGATGCTGATCCAGGCCAATCGCCGTGATGAAATCGGGCGGGGTCGCGACGATCTCCTTCGGATCGCGGTCACTGTAGACTCGCGTCAATATCGAGATCAGCCCGGAAACGATCGCCGAATCGCTGATGGCCTGGAAATGAAGTTTCGCTGCCGTCGCTTCGGTTTTAATCCAGACCTGTGATTGGCATCCGTGGATGCGATTTTCCTCGGTTTTCCATTCCTCTGGAAACTCGGGCAATTTCTTACCGAGATCGATGATGTACTGATAACGATCCATCCAGTTATCAAAAATCTCGAACTCCTCGATCAGTTCATTCTGCGCCCGCTGAATTTCAGTCATTCGCGTCGCCACCGAGTCCCGTCGGAACCATCCTCTATCGATATACCCAGGGTTGCCAACTCATCCCGGATACGATCCGCCGCAGCGAAATCACGGTTCTGCCGGGCCGCCTTGCGTTCGGCGAGACGCTCTTCGATCTGCGCGCCCGTCAACCCGGCATCGGCATCCGACGTAAACCATGCTTCCGGGTCACTGCCCAGCAATCCGAGCATTTCCGCACTGACCCTGAGCCGGGCCGCCAACGTCGCGCGTTCGGTTTCCGATGCGCTACGATTCGCTTCCCGAGTCAGGTCAAACAACGCCGCAAGGGCCCGCGGTGTATTGAGGTCGTCCTCCAGCGCGTTGAGGAACGCCGGATCCGGCGCAGCGTCTTTCCACTGCGTCTGCCAACCACTGATATCCCGCAATGTGCCGTAGAGTCGATCCAGTTTTCTCTTTGCCTCAAGCAATACGCTGTCGCTCCAATCAAGCGGCTGACGGTAGTGAGCGTTCAACAACGCAAGGCGTACCGCCTCACCGGGAACCTGCTCCAGCAACTCCCTGACCAGCAAAATATTACCCAATGACTTCGACATCTTCGTGTGATCGACATTGACAAATCCATTGTGCAGCCAGAAACGCGAGAACAGTTCGCCGTTGTGTGCGCAGGTACTCTGCGCGATCTCGTTCTCATGATGCGGAAAAATAAGATCGTTGCCGCCACCGTGAATATCGATCGTCGTTCCCAAGTGCTTGGCCACCATAACCGAACATTCCAGGTGCCATCCTGGCCGGCCTCGTCCCCATGGACTTTCCCAACCCGGCAGGTCTGGTGTCGACGGTTTCCACAGCACGAAATCGCCAGCCTCTTCCTTATAGGGCGCAACGTCAACCCGGGCACCCGCCAGGAGCTCGCGAGTATCGCGCCGCGACAAACGGCCGTAGTCATCGAACGACTTCACGCGAAACAGAACGTGGGCTTCGGCGATGTAAGCATGATCATTCGCAATCAACTGTTCGATCATGCCGATCATTTCCGGGATATGATCGGTTGCGCGCGGCTCGATGTCCGGCGGCAATACGCCGAGTGCCTGCATATCCTCGTGATACGCGTCGACATATTGTGATGTGAGGGTTCGAATATCGAGACCCTGACGCCTTGGCCGCGGCGTTAATCTTGTCATCCACGTCCGTGATGTTGCGGGCGTAGGTCAATTCATAGCGGCTGCGCAAAAGTCGGGCGAGCACATCGAAGACGACGGCCGGACGCGCGTTACCGATGTGTGGCGCGCTGTAAACCGTGGGCCCGCACACATACATCGTGACGCGACCGTCGGCTGGCGGCACAAAAGCCTCTTTGCACCGATTTATGGTGTTGTAAAGGAAAATACTCATTGCTGCGTGATGCCCGGACAAGCCCGTTATAATAGCAAGGGAAACACCACCTCATCACCAGAGCACGCTGAAACGGAGAATAAATGTGGGCCCCTCGACCCTCTTTGGCAAACGCAAGACCGTTGAACAAGTAGAAGAAGGCTCCGATCTGGCACCGAAATTTGATGCTGACGGCATGATTCCGGCCGTGACGACCGACTACGCGTCAGGTGAACTACTGATGCACGCCTACATGAATGCCGAGGCCCTGACCCGGACGATACAGACCGGCGAAGCGCATTATTTCAGCCGGAGTCGCCAGGCGATCTGGCACAAGGGCGCGACCAGCGGTCTGGTGCAGAAAGTTGTCGAATTTCTGATCGACGATGATCAGGACTGTATCTGGCTGCGCGTCGACGTCGCCGGCGGCGCCAGCTGTCACGTGGGTTACCGTTCGTGCTTCTACCGCAAGATTCCCGAAGAATCTCTGCGTCAAGACGCTGCGCCGGATCGTGTCATTGAACTTGAATTCACGGAAACCGAAAAGGTTTTTGACCCGGAAGAAGTCTATCCGGGTGTACCAAATCCAACCAAACTTTAGGCAACTAAACTTTAGGTGCCCGACGCTTAGAATGGCTTCGACAACCCCAGGAAAGCAATCGATGCAAGCAATACAAACAATAACACGGTAAAGAACGCGCCCTTGTTAACCTGAGAACGGACTTCCGCCTCGATCGCATCACCACTCCCCTCGATCGCCATCCGCTCGAATATTCCTTCGAGCGGCGCGTAAAATACGGCCATCATGATAGACACCAGGAACAGCAGCCCGGCCAACAGGACTTTTAATGCCAGCCACACCGGTGCAAACGGCGAGCCGTTCACAAGCGACGCGATACCGAAGCCGACGAGGGTGAAACAAAAGATCGTCATGAAAATACCGTTGATGATGTAAACGCGAACAGCGCTCGGCTGCCCCATGCGCCTGAACGCGACCCATTCACCGATCATCCATGGTATTGCAACCACCCAGACCAATGTCATGAGAAATCCCGGTATTTCGACGAGGCCGCTTAGCCGCGCCAGCTGCAGACCGACCGGCGCCACTGTAATCATCGCCATCCGCGGCACCATATCTATGGTTAGCGACATGCGCATCATCACAGTCCGCTGTTCGTATGAATAGTCTCGATTCTTCAATGCCAGGGCCAACGCGAACACCCCGACGTCTGCGCCAAGCCAATAGACAAACAGCAGCAGGTGTATGAATAGCAGGATCGTGTAGCCATCCACGTCAGTTAACCGCTCCAATATTTTGCACGACCATGCCGACGAGATCGGCAGCAACCGCTTTTCTCAGACCCGCCTCCTCCCACTGTTTACCGAGGACCAGCGTTTCGTCATAGGTGTAGTTACGGGTCAATACATGCTGTTTCGGCGCCAGCACTTCCTTGCCATTGATAGAGACGGCGTAGTTGATCGTGTAATACAACTCGTATTCGGTCGGCACATTGCGCGCCGAGACTGACAGCGTCCGGCGTCCGGTGACATCGCTCAATATTCGAATCACGGTATCCGCGCGGATTGGATCGTCAGTCAACGTTAGTTTGCTGTCGCGAATCTCCGTGACCAAAGCCTCGTAAAAGTCGCTGTGCCGATCCGGTGTTTCGATATAGATGACCGAAATTTCGGGCGGAAAATTGGCAACCCCGCGAATATGAAAGCCACATGCGGTCAGCAACAGCGGCAGAATCAGTGCGGCTCTATACCACGACATTGACGAGCTTCCCGGGCACTATAATGATCTTGCGTATGTTTTTATCCGCGATGAACCGGCGAACATTTTCATCGCCCAATGCGGCATCCTGCAGTGCATCCTTTGAAGCATTCGCCGGACTTTGAATTCGCGCCCGTAATTTGCCATTGACCTGCACCACGATCTCCACGGTATCTACGTGCAAGGCATTTTGATCCGCCACCGGCCATGCGGCGTCCGTCACCGCCGATTCATGGCCCAGAACGCGCCAGAGGCGGTGGCAGATATGTGGGACGATCGGCGAAAGCATCAAAACCACTGCATCGAGCGCCTCACTCATGATGGCGCGATCCGCATCCGTCTGCACATCAAACCGGCCGACTTTGTTAATGAGTTCCATGACCGCGGCGATCGCCGTATTGAACGTATACCTTCGGCCAACGTCGTCACTGACTTTGACGATAGTCTGATGCACAGCCCGCCGCAAATCCCTTTGCGCATCATTCAAATTATCGACGTCGACCGGACCCGGCGCTGCGCCCGCGGCAGCGTGGGCCGTTACGACGCGCCACAGGCGGCGTAAAAATCGAAAGCCCCCCTGAACGCCGTCGTCGGACCATTCCAGCGACTGCTCGGGCGGCGCCGCAAACATGACAAACAAGCGCACCGTGTCTGCTCCGTACTCGTCGATCAGCGCCTGCGGGTCAACCGTGTTGCCCTTGGACTTCGACATTTTCGCGCCGTCTTTCAGGACCATGCCCTGAGTCAGCAACTTCGTAAACGGCTCGGCAATGTCTACCAGTCCTTCGTCGCGCATGATCTTGTGGAAGAATCGAGCATAGAGCAGGTGCAGGATCGCGTGCTCGATACCACCGATATACAGATCGACCGGCAACCAATAGCGCGCCCGGTCATCGAGCATCGCCGACTGGTTGTCAGCACAGCAAAACCGGGCGTAATACCATGACGATTCCATGAACGTGTCGAACGTATCAGTCTCCCGAGTTGTCGGTTCACCCGTCACCGGATCGGTCGTCTCGTAAAAGGACGGCATTTTCTTGATCGGTGATCCACCCGCCGAAAAATCGACGTCTTCTGGTAAAACGACGGGCAGATCCTGATCGGGTACTGGGATCGCAGTATTATCCACACCATTAATAACCGGGATCGGTGCCCCCCAGTAACGCTGACGGGAAATGAGCCAGTCGCGCAGGCGGTAATTCGTTTGCCGTTGCCCCTGCCCGGCTGCTTCCAGGTCTGTTGCAATCGCATCGAATGCTTCCGCGGAAGAGAGGCCAGTGTATTTCCCCGATGCCACGAGTACGCCCGGGTCTACAAACGCCCCTTTATCGATGTCGCAATCCTGATTCACACCAGCCGGTGCGATGACCTGCAAGATCGGCAAACCATAGCGCCGGGCAAAGTCCCAGTCGCGCTGATCGTGGCCCGGCACGGCCATGACCGCGCCCGTGCCGTAACTGATCAATACGAAATTCGCGACCCAGATCGGCACGGCCTCGCCCGTGATCGGATGGATCGCATTGATACCGAGCGGGCGGCCCTGTTTTTCCATCGTTTCCATGGCCGCTTCCGATACGGCGCTGCGTTGACAGTCATCGAGAAAGGCCTGTAACTCCGGGTCGTTTTCGGCGGCTTTGATCGCAAGCGGATGCTCCGCCGCGACCGCCATGTACGATACGCCCATCAACGTATCCGGACGTGTCGTATAGATCTGTATCGGCTCGCCTGCGCCTTCGGCCGCTCCTTCGATCACGAAGGCCACTTCGACGCCCTGAGATTTCCCGATCCAGTTGCGCTGCATGATTTTGACCGGCTCCGGCCAATCCAGGCCGTCCAGCTCATCCAGCAATTCCTCGGCATAGTCTGTAATACGCAAAAACCACTGAGGTATTTCGCGCCGCTCGACCGGTGCACCGGATCGCCAGCCACAACCATCGATGACCTGCTCATTGGCCAGCACTGTCTCATCGACCGGATCCCAGTTCACGACCGCCTTTTTCTTGTACGCCAGTCCTTTTTTCAGCATCCGCGTAAACAGCCATTGCTCCCAGCGGTAATAGGCCGGATCGCAGGTCGCCAGTTCACGCTCCCAGTCGTAGCCGAAGCCGAGCCGCTGAAGCTGCCCACGCATGTAATCGATGTTTTCCCGGGTCCACTGTGCCGGCGGCAACCCGTGTTTTATCGCGGCACCTTCGGCCGGAAGCCCGAACGCGTCCCAGCCCATCGGCTGCAGCACGTTTTTGCCAAGCATGCGCTGATAACGCGAGATCACGTCGCCGATCGTGTAATTCCGGACGTGACCCATATGCAGCTGGCCGCTCGGGTAGGGGAACATGCACAGGCAATAGAATTTTTCGCGCCCCGGTTCTTCGACGGCCCGGAACGTTTTCTCGCGGGCCCAGTAGGCCTGGGCATCGGCTTCTATATCGTTCGGGTTGTAGGGATTATCGGTCACTCGCTACGCTCGTTATTCTTGGGCCGGCCTGCGTTTCGACAAGCTTATCTCGATCGAATCAGAGAGGATACCCTGACCGTCGAAGCGCCCGGTAGCCACCGAACCCCACCAGAATCAGACAGCCCATCACGACCGGGATATTGCCCCAAATCACATATGGGGTCGCACCAACATAAGGGTGAACGACCGCATTCAGGACGCCGGTCTCGAACTGCGGCAAGCGCTGCAGAATTTTCCCGGATGGAGAAATCACGACCGTGATCCCGGTATTCGTCGCACGTAAATTGAACCGGCCGGTTTCGAGCGCGCGAATCTGCGCGATCTGCAGATGCTGGTCGGGCGCGATGGAAGTTCCAAACCACGCATCGTTGCTGACATTGACCAGAAAATGGGCCGCCGGCAAGAAGTCCCGCTGCTCCTCGCCGAATGAATCTTCGTAACAAATACTCGGTGCCAGTAAGTATTCACCGAGCGGCAACGGCTGCTGTTCGTAACTCCCGGGAAGCGTATCCTGGTTCGGCAGTCCCGCGCCCCGCATCCATTTGCGAACAAACCGCGGGACCGGAAAATACTCGCCAAACGGTACGAGATGCCGTTTGTGGTACTGGGCATCATGTCGCCCAAGGCCGATTAAGGAGTTTTGATACTGTTCGCGTCCGTCGCCAAGGGTCAGTACACCAAGGTAAATCTGGATGTTTCGCTCTTTGGCCTTCGCGTCCAGTTCGTCGAGATAATCCTGCACCACAAGTTTTAACGCAGGCACGGCGACTTCCGGCCAGATAACGAGGTCCACATCCGACTGCTGCAAGGTCAGCGCTGCGTAAAGATCCAATGTCGGCTGACGTTGTTCGGGCAACCATTTTTTGTCCTGGGGTATCGATCCCTGGATCAGGCTGACGCGCAGATCCTCATCCAGCGCAGTGGTCCAGGCACGGTCATGCAGCGCCCAGGTCGAGCCGAGCACGACGAGGAAGATCCCGCCCGCGATCACGCGGTCCCGGTTTTTGCCACGGATCAGGGTCAGCAAGACACCAGACAAGACGACGGTCACGAAGGTCACACCGTAAACGCCCGACACGGGAATCCACGGCATCAACGGCCCGTCGATCTGCCCATACCCGGCCGACAACCATGGAAAACCCGTGAACCACCAACCACGCGCCCAATCGAAAAGGATGAATATCGCCGGCCAAAGCACACACCAGCGCCATGCCGGCGACTCACTATCGATCAGACGGGCAAGGTATCCGCTGACCGCAAAAAACATCGCTATCAGCCAGAACAGGCCGAGCATCAGCAACACGGCGACCAGGACCGGCGCCCCACCGAAGACGTGCACGCTTATATAGAGCCAGTACGTGCCGGTCGCAAACGCCGCGAAACCAAAGATAAATCCGCGCCAGGCAGCTTCCCGCGGGGCCTGACCATCCCACAGGAAAAACAGCGTCGCATAGAGAGGAAACGCGATATACCAGGCGTGAAATGGCGCGAAACTTAACGGCAGCAGCGCACCCGCGAGCGCTGCAAGCCAACGGCCCGTGTTTCCGGCGAAGGCGGGAAACCTCAAGATAAATCCGCGATATCGGGGTCCGGGGCACTCTCTGCACGCCAGACTTCCAGCGTGTGCACGCGACGCCGGTCCGCCTGAATCACCTTGAAATTAAAACCATCGAAGGTAAAACGCTCACCTCTGCGCGGCATCCGGCCGAGTTCGTGGATCACGAGGCCACCCACGGTATCGTATTCCTCATCCAGCAACTTTGTCTTGAAATAGTCGTTGAAGGCGTCAATACGCGTCAGTGCACGAATCAAATAATGCGCGTCGGTCATTTCCTGAATCGGCTCCGCCTCCAGCGGGTCGTGTTCGTCATCGATCTCACCGACGATCTCCTCCAGAACATCTTCGATCGTGACCAGGCCCGAAGTGCTGCCATATTCATCGACGACGATCGCCATATGATTGCGACTGTTACGAAATTCCTTCAGTAAGGTGTTCAACCGTTTGCTTTCCGGAATGACGGTTGCGGTCCTGATAAACTGGCTGACGTCAAAAACCACGTCGGGCGTTGAAATAAAATAAGACAGCACATCCTTCGCCAACAAAATACCGTCCACCTCGTCGCGATCCTCTCCGATAACCGGAAATCGTGAGTGGCCCGATTCAACTATAGTTTCCAGAATCTCTTCTTTCGGCGCATCTCGTTCAATAACGACCATTTGCGACCGCGGGAATCATCGCTTCCCGAACCTGTGTCTGGGACACCTCCAGCACGCCCCGCAACATAGTGATTTCGTCGGTATCCAGCTCTTTGCACCAGCGATCATCGCTCAACAGCTCCAGCAGTCCGCTGCGCGTCGCCGGTTCTCGACCGACCAGACCCCTGCAGCCGTGAAAACAATTTCATCGTCCTGGTTCCATTCTTAATTAGTCGTATCGGGCGTCGCGTAAGGGTCGGGGAAACCGAGCCGGTCCATTATCTGTGTTTCCAGGCCCTCCATTCGCTGTGCCGCCGTATCGTCTTCGTGGTCAAAGCCCAGCAAATGCAGTGTACCGTGAACCGCCATGTGCGCCATGTGCGCTACCGCTTGCTTGCCCTGGTCTCGAGCTTCACGGTAAACGACCGGCAGACAGATCACGATATCGCCCAGTTCGCGGTCTTCACCCGGCACGAGCGTCGCGCCTTGGGGCCCAGAAAACGCGAGCACGTTGGTCGCACCTGATTTGTTCCGGTAGGTCGAATTCAAGTGCCGGCTCTCGTCATCCCCGACCAGGCGAACCGTGACGTTGCCGGTCAAACCGGCCCCGCCTTTGGCCCCATCCGCACCCCGTTGTTCGACAAACGCGGATACCTCGCCGATCCAGCGAGCCCATTCATCCTCATCCGGCAATCCCGTTGCATCGGTAGCATCCTGTAATTCGACCGTCACCGGCACACTGAGTGAGGCGGTAGTCATTGCCCGGTGGGCTTCTCCACCGGCCGCGGCGAATTATGATTCGGTGGGTCGTCCGATCGGTGGCCCGGCCTCCCTCGATCGGGCGTCTCCCGATCCGAGGTCTCATACGCCTCGACGATTCGCTGCACCAGCGCATGACGCACGACATCGCGGGGATCGAAAAATGTAAAACTAACACCGGGAACACCTTCCAATACCTGAATGACGTGCCGAAGACCCGAGGTCTGATTCCTCGGTAAATCAATCTGCGTGATATCACCGGTAACGACCGCCCGGGAACCGAACCCCATTCGGGTCAAAAACATTTTCATCTGTTCGACGGACGTATTCTGTGCCTCATCGAGAATAATAAAGCTCTCGTTTAATGTCCGTCCACGCATGAATGCAAGCGGAGCGATCTCGATGATATTTCGTTCCACCAATTTCGCGACGCGATCGAAGCCGAGCATCTCATATAAAGCGTCATACATCGGGCGCAAATAGGGATCGACCTTCTGCGACATGTCACCCGGCAGAAAACCGAGGCGTTCTCCGGCCTCGACAGCGGGCCGAACCAATACGATGCGCCGCACATGCTCCTGCTCCAAAGCCTCCACTGCGCTCGCGACCGCCAGATAGGTTTTCCCCGTTCCGGCCGGGCCGATGCCGAAACTCAAATCATGGGTTCGAATGCCACTGACATACGCGTACTGGTGTTTTCCTTTCGGCCGCACGGAAATTCTCCGCGTCCGTATATCGAGTTTCTGAGCCGAATCTTGCTGGTCCTCAGCATCATCTCGAAATTCCCCATCGACCGCCGATGACTCCTGCAAACACAGGTGAACACGTTGCGGATCCAGCGACTCCGACCCCGCCAACTCGTATAGCTCCCGTAATACCCGGACACCGGCCCGGGAAGAACGCGCCGGACCCATGACCCGAAAGCGATTGCCCCGGTTGTTGATATGAACGCCAAGCCGGCGCTCGATCTGGCGCAGGTGTTCGTCAAACTGGCCACACAGGTTGGCCAGAACCTGGTTGTCCAGCGGCTCAAGTAATACTTCCTGAGTTTCGTTGACGGTACTCAAGCAGCCTCCGCGGGCACCTGAATCTGTCCCCGCAATGAATTTGGCAGCGCCTCGGTAATCAGCACGTCGATAAACTCTCCGATCAGGCGCTGACCTCCATCAAAATTTACCCACCGATTGTTCTCAGTTCGCCCCGCCAGTTGCTGTGAATTTTTTACGGATGGCCGTTCGACGAGCACTCGCTGCACAGTACCCACCATTTTGCGACTGATACGCGCCGCATTGTCCGAGATACGTTGCTGCAATTGCGCGAGACGCTCCTGTTTTTCCGCCTGCGGCACCGGATCGTCGAACGCCGCCGCCGGTGTTCCGGGACGCGGGCTGTAGATAAAGCTGAAGGACTGGTCGAAACCAATATCGGCGACCAATTTCATCGTCGCCTCGAAATCCGCCGCAGTTTCACCCGGAAAGCCGACGATAATATCCGTCGAGAGGCTGATGTCCGGCCTTACCTCGCGAAGGCGCCGAATTTTTTGCTTGTACTCGAGCACCGTGTGTCTGCGCTTCATCAAGGACAGGATGCGGTCGGAACCAGTTTGAACCGGAAGATGAAGATAGTTGGCCAGTTTTGGCACATCGGCATAGGTCTGAACCAGGCGTTCACCAAAATCGATCGGATGAGATGTCGTAAAACGTATGCGCTCGATCTTCTCGATCAGCGCGACGTAACGAATCAACGTCGCCAGGTCAGCGACCTTTCCGTCATGCGTCGCACCGCGATACGAGTTGACGTTCTGGCCGAGCAGGTTGACCTCTTTGACACCCTGATCGGCGAGGTGAACGATTTCCGCCACGACGTCGTCTAACGGGCGATTGATCTCTTCCCCGCGCGTATAGGGCACGACGCAAAAACTGCAGTACTTGCTGCAGCCTTCCATAATCGACACGAACGCAGCGGGCCCATCCGCGCGCGGCGCCGGAAGGTTGTCGAATTTCTCGATTTCCGGAAAGCTGATATCAATCGCGGTTCGACCGTCAGTACGAACCTGGTTTAGCAGATCGGGTAATCGATGCAGGGTCTGGGGCCCGAATACGATATCGACGCACGGCGCCCGCTCCGCGAGTGCCGCCCCTTCCTGGCTGGCTACGCAACCGCCGACGCCGATCACGATATCCGGGCGGCTCATCTTGAGTTGTCGCCAGCGACCGAGTTGCGAAAACACCTTTTCCTGGGCTTTCTCACGAATCGAACAGGTATTCAGAAGCAGAACGTCCGCTTCTTCAGGGTTCGTCGTGAGCTCCAGGCCATGGCTGTCATGCAGCACGTCCAGCATTTTGCCGGAGTCGTACTCGTTCATCTGACAACCTAAAGTTTTTACGTACAGCTTGCCTGGCATACCCAGGGAAGGACCAATCCCCCTCCAAACCTGACTCAATCAATAAGACCCTAGCGTATGAAGCCCATACTTTCCAGTTTCACCAAAATGCGGTGGGCCGCAAGATCGGGGCTCAATTCGACCGTATCAATCCGCACCTCAGGATTTTCCGGCTCCTCGTAAGGGTCTGAAATACCGGTAAATTCCTTGATAATGCCAGCCCGGGCTTTCGCGTACAGGCCTTTCCGGTCCCGTTCCTCGCAAACCTCGACTGATGTCGCAACATGAACCTCGACGAACCCACCGACGGCTTCATTCATCTCCCGCACCTGTCTGCGTGTCGCCGTATACGGCGCGATCGGGGCACAGATCGCGATCCCGCCGTTCTTGCAGATTTCCGACGCGACGAAGCCGATACGCTGAATATTCAGGTCGCGGTGCTCCTTCGAGAAGCCCAGTTCACTCGACAGATTCTTGCGCACGTGATCACCGTCGAGCAGCGTAACCGGCCGATCGCCGATTTCGAGCAATTTGACCAGCAGCGCATTGGCGATCGTCGATTTGCCCGAACCCGACAGGCCCGTGAAAAAGATCGTTACGCCCTGCTTGTGCCGCGGTGGATACGACTTCCTGAGTTCCGCAACGACCGCCGGGAAAGAAAACCAATCTGGAATTTCGAGGCCCTGTTCCAGGCGGCGACGAAATTCCGTGCCCGAGATATTCAGCACCTTCTGATCATCGGTCGTCTGATCGATCGGCATGTACTCGGCGCGATCCTCGACATAAACCATCAACTGGAACGGCACCATCGTGATATCGAGATCCCCGGCGTATTCTTTCATCATCTCCTGGGCATCGTACGGGCCATAAAAAGGATTACCGTTCGAATCGTCACCCGGGCCCGCGTGGTCGCGCCCGACAATGAAATGTGTGCAGCCAAAGTTCTTCCGTATCAACGCATGCCATAACGCTTCACGCGGACCGGCCATGCGCATCGCAAGGCCCAGCAGGCTCAATGCAGTGGTCTGTTCCGGATACTGCGTGAGTATATGTTCATAGCAACGGACCCGCGTGTAGTGATCGATATCGCCCGGCTTCGTCATGCCGACGACCGGGTGAATCAACAGATTGGCTTCATTGTCGCGTGCCGCCCGGAACGTCAGTTCCTGGTGCGCCCGGTGCATCGGATTGCGGGTCTGGAACGCAACGACCTTGCGCCAGCCAAGCTTGCGAAACCGCTCCCGGAGTTCGGCCGGGGTGTCACGCAAACCCCTGAAATCATAATGACTTGGCGCCTCGACGCCGTGCAATCTACCACCAAGATAAACCGGGTGAGCGATATTCATGAGGTAATTGACGCCCGGATGCTTTTCGTCTTCGGTGGCGTATACCGAGCGAGCTTCCTCAGCCTTGTCCGGGGTCCAGTTGTCGGCGACGTCCAGCGTTGCAATCAACACACCTTCCGGGTCCCGCAGCGCAATCGTGTCACCAGTTTTGACTGTGGCCGCGAAATCCGATGTGACGTCCAGAGTGATCGGCATCGGCCACAGCACCCCACTCGGCAACCGCATGTCTTTGACGACACCGTCGTATTCTTCGCGGGTCAGGAATCCTTCCAGCGGCGAAAACGCGCCGTTTAATAGCAGCTCAATGTCGCATACCTGCCGCTCTGTCAGGTCCCAGGACACATAATCCCGTGCTTTTTTCTTTTCCGCCTCGGCCGCCGAAGGGTCGAGATATAACTCTTTTAATTCGCCGCCGTGCGGCTCTTTGAACGCGCCCATGAATCCTGTCCTTATCCTCGTTTCGCAATTAAATTTCGCAATAAAAAAACCGGCGCACTCTATTCGGGTACACCGATATAAAAAACCCTGGCAAAAAACCGTGGGCTGTTAGCCCGCCGTGTATCTAGAAAGGGATGTCGTCGTCAAACTCAGGCTCTGGTCGCGGCGTAGCGGATTGACTAGCAGCCGGCGCGGGTCTCTTCTCGAAATTATCCGGCATTTCACCGGCCTGACCTCGTCCGCCCAGCATCTGCATCTGATCCGCGATAATTTCAGTCGTATATCTATCCTGTCCTTCCTTGTCCTGCCACTTGCGAGTCCGAATACGTCCCTCGATATAAACCTGAGATCCCTTGTGCAGGTACTCACCGGCGATTTCCGCAAGTCGGTTGAACATCGCAACCCGATGCCACTCGGTTCGGTCGACCCGCTCTCCGGTCTCCTTGTCTTTCCACGACTCATTGGTCGCCACGCTGATGTTGGTCACGGCTGAACCGCTGGGCATGTACTTCGTCTCCGGCTCGTTGCCGAGATTCCCGACAAGGATGACTTTATTAACCCCGCGCGCCATAGTGACCCCCTGCAACAATTTGATTTAATTGGAATTTTCCAAGCCCTCCCCACATCACTGCGACGAGGGCTGCATATTGTATGCCTGCCAACGGGAAAAAACACGTTCAAATCTGGCATAAGCATATGATTTCAAGTGCCGTCGTACTTTGGTTCGAGTTGCGAAAGCCCGTATAGTGATGGGTTCCGTCGATGAGCTGCGTACACCTGCCGGCTATGCAAAAAATCAGTATTCGGGGTGCCCGAACCCATAACCTGCGAAATGTTGACCTGGATCTGCCCCGGGATAAGCTGATCGTAATCACTGGATTGTCCGGATCCGGCAAATCATCGCTGGCCTTTGACACGATCTACGCAGAAGGCCAGCGACGTTATGTCGAATCGCTGTCTGCCTACGCGAGGCAGTTTCTGTCGATAATGGAGAAGCCCGACGTCGACCATATCGAAGGGCTATCGCCAGCGATATCGATCGAACAAAAATCGACGTCCCATAATCCCCGCTCCACCGTCGGCACGGTCACCGAAATCTATGACTATCTGCGCCTGCTGTTCGCCCGCGCGGGAAACCCCCGTTGCCCCGATCACAAAGAAAAACTCGAAGCGCAGACAATCAGCCAGATGGTCGACCAGGTCCTGGCCCTCGACCCGGAATCGAGGCTTCTGCTGCTGGCCCCTGTCGTACAGAACCGCAAGGGTGAGCACGTTCAGTTGCTGGCCGATTTGCAGGCCCAGGGCTTCGTCCGTGCGCGGATCGACGGCGAAGTCTACGAACTCGATGACCCACCGAAGCTTGATTTGCGTCGTAAACATTCGATCGAAGTCGTCGTCGACCGGTTCAAGGTCCACGATGACCTGAGCCTCAGGCTCGGCGAGTCCTTCGAGACCACACTGAAACTCGCTGACGGGCTGGCCAAGATCGCCTATATGGATAACGACAACAAGCCGGAGATCCTGTTTTCCGATCGGTTCGCGTGTCCAGTCTGCAACTACAGCATCGCGGAACTGGAGCCGCGACTGTTCTCATTTAATAACCCGGTCGGTGCCTGCCCAAGTTGTGACGGTTTGGGCGTACGCCAGTTCTTCGACGCCGAACGCGTCGTGCGCTATCCACACCTGAGTCTTGCCGGTGGCGCGATTCGCGGCTGGAATCGGCGCAACGCGTATTACTTTCAATTGATTCAGTGTCTTGCCAAGCACTACAAGTTCGATATCGAAGAGCCGTTCGACGAACTGCCGAAGAATATTCAGAAAATCCTCCTGCGCGGTAGCGGTGAAGAAAAAATCCAGTTTCACTATCAGACCGGGCGTGGTGCTTCGATCAGCCGGCGACACCGGTTCGAGGGTATTTTGCCGAATATGGAACGACGCTACCGGGAAACCGAGTCTGTCATGGTGCGCGAGGAACTGGCGAAATACATGAGTACACAGCCCTGCCCGACCTGCAACGGCACCCGGTTGAATATCGCCGCGCGCAATGTGTTCATCAGCGACCGGTCAATTTCTGATATCACATCGATGTCTGTCAGCCAGGCACTGAAGTTCTTTGGCGAGCTGAACCTGACCGGCTGGCGAGGGGAGATCGCGACAAAAATCTTCAAGGAGATTCAGAACCGTCTCAAATTTCTTGGCGATGTCGGACTCGAATACCTGACGCTGGACCGCAGCGCCGAAACATTATCCGGTGGGGAAGGGCAACGCATTCGGTTAGCCAGTCAGATCGGCTCCGGCCTCGTCGGCGTCATGTATATCCTCGACGAGCCGTCGATCGGATTGCACCAGCGGGACAACCGGCGATTACTGAACACTCTGATTCATCTGCGCGATCTCGGCAATACCGTCATCGTCGTCGAACACGATGAAGAAGCAATCCTGTCCAGCGATCATGTCGTCGATCTTGGCCCCGGAGCCGGGATTCACGGCGGACAGGTCGTGGCGCAAGGCACACCCGAGGAAATTCTCAATCATCCGTCATCGTTGACGGGTCAATTCCTGTCGGGCCGCCGGCAGATCGAAATTCCATCGGCCCGGCGCATACCGGATAGCCAGCTGAAGCTGCACATAAAAGGTGCTCGCGGCAATAACCTGAAGCGCATCGACGTCAGCATCCCGCTCGGTGTCATGACCTGTGTGACCGGCGTATCCGGCTCCGGCAAGTCCACGCTGATTAACGACACACTGTACCGAGGCGCAGCCGAATACCTGAATCGCTCCAGGTACGATCCGGCGCCGAATGATGGGCTGGAAGGTCTCGACCTGATCGACCGGGTCATCGATATCAGCCAGGGCCCGATCGGACGCACACCCCGCTCCAACCCGGCCACTTACTCTGGACTTTTCACGGCCGTTCGGGATCTCTTTTCCGGCACCCAGGAAGCGCGATCCCGTGGTCACAAGCCGGGGCGATTCAGCTTCAACGTCAAAGGTGGGCGCTGTGAAGCCTGCCAGGGTGATGGGGTCATCCGCGTCGAAATGCATTTCCTGCCTGATGTTTATGTGCCGTGCGACGTTTGCAAAGGCCAGCGTTATAACCGCGAAACCCTTGAGATTAAATACAAGGGGAGAAACATCCACGAAGTGCTGGAAATGACGGTTGAGGAAGCCCTGCACTTCTTCACCAATATCCCGGCCATCGCCCGCAAACTGCAAACGCTGGCGGACGTCGGCCTGTCGTATATTAAACTCGGCCAGAATGCGACGACGCTGTCGGGCGGCGAGGCGCAGCGAGTCAAACTGGCAAAAGAATTATCCAAACGGGCAACCGGCAACACGCTTTATATTTTGGACGAACCCACAACCGGGTTGCATTTCCACGACATCGAAAATTTGTTACAGGTCTTACTCAGACTGCGGGATCAGGGCAACACGATCGTCGTCATCGAGCACAATCTCGATGTCATCAAAACCGCCGACTGGATTATCGACCTCGGGCCGGAAGGCGGCGAACGTGGGGGTGAATTAGTCGCAGAAGGCACGCCGGAACAGGTCGCGGCGAACACGAAATCATATACGGGCCACTATCTCACGCGCACACTCAATGCCCACGCAGCGCCGGAAGCACTCGACCGACAAGCGGGCTGACCGCTAGACGTCGATGAAGTCCAGTGCGATCGCCAGCAGCGTCAGGCTGATAATACTAACTGCGGTAATCCCGCAAATCAGGCTGATCGTTAGAACTGTTTCGGCCATGAGGACTTTGTAACCGATATATTCCGTCCGGATAATCGGGAGATATACCTATTGTGAAACTCGCGCCGACGCCTGGAACAGCGGGCCGCCTGAATACCTGTCCGAGTGGTTACACAACTTAGTTCACCGGCGGCATGGACCCCAGAACGATGGCAATGGCGACATTGAGCAATGATAAAACAATACTGCCGATGATGGCGGAGCCGCATCCGTCGACCTTTACGCCCGGTGTCAAGGCCGCCGTTAACTGCAGCATGACCCCGTTCACGACCAGCAGGAACAGGCCGAAGGTCAGAACCGTCAGCGGAAGCGTGAGCAGGACCATCAAAGGACGAACACACGCGTTAGCCAGACCCAGCACCAAGGCCCCGAGCAATGCGGGGCCCCAACCCTCTATCTCGATGCCCTCGACAATATTTGCGACCACAAGTAACAAACCGGCAGTGATGACGAGGTGTGCAAGAAACAAGATCATGACAATGCCGACCCGTGTCAGGCGTTTTTCGGTATCCCGTCGAAAAAATCGACCCTCCCGGTCTCCAGTGAATATTCGGCACCGACCACGAGCAGGCCATCGCTTTCGATCATCTGTTCGAGTATCTCAGAGCCGCAACGCAATTGATCGGCCGACGCACGGATGTTCGCCCGTACGGCCTGCTCCACCAGCGAATCCGCATCGTGCCCCGGGTCCGTCGTCAGCAAACCCTCCACGGATGGCCGGATGCGGTCGACGATGGCACGAAGGTTCGGTGACCGGCTTTCCTTGGGGCGCCTGAGTTCATTCAGGGTCGCCAGAACCGCCCCGCACATCGAGTGACCGAGGACCACGACGAGACGCGCACCCGTTTGCTCCGCTGCAAACTCGACACTGCCAACCTGGGAAGGCGCGACGATGTTTCCGGCGACACGGATGACAAACAGGTCGCCCAGGCCCTGATCGAAAACGATCTCCGCCGGCACCCGCGAGTCGGCACATCCGAGAATAATCGCGAATGGCTCCTGACCGGCCTCCAGTTCACGGCGACGCTTCCGGTTCGTGCGCGCATCGTGCATCCGAATGTCGGACGCGAAGCGATGATTACCCTCTCGCAGGCGTTCCAATGCTTCTGGCGCGGACATAATCATCGATTTATTCTTGTCCGGCGACGGGCACTTGAATGACTCGCTGTGCATCCGCACAGTGCGATGAACAGAAACTGCGAACTGCTTGAAATTGAGTATCGAGCAAAAAGATCAATCACTTATTTTTCGGTGACGCGGCCACAGTGTAGCCGAATCATCGCTCAACGTCCGCTCCGGACGACCGGCTAATTCTTCGTGTTTTGTTCAGACCCATGAAAATAGTGCCGTCCCCCGATAACCATCAGGATTCCGCCAAGCGTCAGCACAGTGGAAATCAACAATCGCTGGGACACGGGTTCAGATACAAATATGACACCGCCAAAGGCCGCTATGATCGGGACGGTGAGCTGCACGGCCGCGGCCTCCGTCGTAGACAGCCCGCCCAGCGCCGTGTACCAGAGGGTATATCCGATTCCGGAGGCGATGCCGCCAGAAATTGCGGCCAGTAAAATACCCTCCATCGATAACTGCTGATTCGCCAGCCCGGCGATCGCCAAAACCATGACCAGCGGAATCGTGCGTACGAAATTGAACCTCGTATCTGCAAGAGGATTGACCGAGCCTTTTCCACTCAGCGTGTAAATTCCCCATGCGGCGCCAGCGATAGCCATCAGAGCGAAGCCAACGGCTGACGGGGTCGTGACGCTCGGCTTCACCAGGTAGACCAATCCCCCAAACGCAATCACCATCCCGGCCCATTCCAATACACCAAGCCTATTTCCTCTTAAACGCCCGATCAGGACGATCGTGATTTGCACGGCACCAAATAACACCAGGGCACCCGTGCCCGTATCCAGGGATAAATAGGCGAATGAGAACGTGACCGCATAGAGAAAAAGCATTGCCGCAGCCGTCCAGCTTCCTCGAGCCTGTGGAGCCTCTCGCTTCGCCGTAAATCTCAGGATGAAAACAAGCACCATCGCACCGGTCAGCAATCGAATAACTGTGAAACTTGCCGGATCGATCTCGCCCCCTTTCAGCGCGAGGCGGCATAACACCGAGTTCGCGGCAAATGCGACCAGAGAAAACGCCGTGAAAAGCAACGTCCGAATCAACCCATGTCGTTGTCCCGAATTCACTCGACTATGCCTGGATTTGCTGATCTATAAATGGGCACCACGCCTCGGACGAGCGATCCGGCACGCCGGGATTGCCCCTGATGCCTAACTGGAATTCGACCACTGATTTCCATTCTTCGGACCCGATATCGGGACCATGGCCCATTCCGTAAAACCTGTATTCCCGGCTCTGCAGTTTCAACCCGCGATCGCCATTCGCAGAAGGTTTTATTGCGGTTCATAGTCAATGGTGGGAACCTGAAGTGGCCCAATCCTGAAGGGGCCAATCCACGTCGACAGTTCAATCGAGAGGCCGAATACCTACCGCATCGCGCACCCTGGCGATAAACGGTACGGCGATTCCCCTGGCACGTTCCGCGCCTTCCAGTAACACACGCTGGACGTGACCGGGGTCGGCTACTAACCGCTCATACTCTTCCCGGGCCTCGCACAAGTGTGCGTTCAGGTATTCGAATAGCTCCTGCTTCAAATCACCCCATCCGATGCCTTCAGCGAATCGGGTACGCATCGTCTCGACCTCGGATTCCGTTGCAAAGGCCTGGTAGATTTCGAACAAGGTGCAATCTTTCGTGTCCTTCGGTTCACCCGGCTCCAACAGGTTGGTCTTGATCTTCATGATCAGTTTTCTGAGCTTCTTTTCGGGCACGAACAACGGAATCGAATTGTTATAGCTCTTGCTCATTTTTCGGCCATCGAGCCCCGACAACACGGCGGTATTGTCGTTGATCTCGGCTTCGGGCAGCACAAATAACTCCGCAAAGTTATGGTTGAATCGCTGGGCAATAACGCGGGCCATTTCGACATGCTGCTTCTGATCCTTCCCGACCGGCACCCGGTGCGCGTTGAACAGCAGAATATCCGCAGCCATCAAAACCGGATAACTGAACAAGGCCATCGTGATACCTTTATCAGGATCCCGCGACTCGCTCGCCTCATTCTGAGCCACTGCGGCCTTGTAGGCATGCGCGCGGTTCATGAGCCCCTTCGCTGTCACGGCGTTCAATATCCACATCAGCTCACAGATTTCAGGGGACATCTGACTGCCGGTAGAAAACAGCACGGTCGGTGTCGAGGCCGAGCGCCAGCCAGGTCGCCGCCACCTCGAGGCTCGAGCGCTGAATCGCGTCCGGATCATGGCCTTTGACCAGGGCGTGGTAATCGGCGAGGAAGTAGAACGTATCCGCGTCATCACGCCGGCTGGCGGCGATCGCGGGACGAATCGCGCCGACATAGTTGCCGAGATGAGGCGTACCGGTCGTCGTTACGCCGGTCAAAATTGTTTGTCTACTCATGGTGGACAAATTATGGTGTCCTATACCGACGATAGCAAAAGCAATCTCATGGATTCGATGAACGAAAAAGCCGACCAGGAAATAGCCACGCTCTACGGCGCGCACCTCGGCCGGTTGACAGATCGCTACGACCAAGCGCTGGATGGTGCCGGGTTCGATGCGGTGGTCATTGGGGCCGGAATTGAGCTCACTCGATTTCTCGATGATCAGCGTTACCCCTTCAAACCGAATTCCCATTTGATCGAGTGGCTGCCGTTGACCGCTCATCCCGAATCCTGCCTGATTTACCGGCCGGGCAAACGGCCACACTTGATCATTTACCGACCAAATGACTACTGGCATCAGCCACCGGCTTTACCCGGCCCGCCGTGGCAGGCGCATTTTGAAATTGACGCCGTTTCGAGCCTCGCCGATTTGTCCGAATTATTGTCAGCTTTACCCGCTCGCACTGCATGGATCGGCGACCCGGCCCAGTGGCGTAAAACTCCCGACCAGGATCATATCAATCCGCCGGCAGTCATGAGTGCATTGCATTATTACCGGCCGTATAAATCTGCATATGAGATCGAGTGCATAAGAAGGGCAACACGACGCTCGGTTCCGGCGCATCGGGCCGCGGAGGCAGCCTTCCGGCGCGGCGCCACGGAGTACGAAATCCTGATGGCATTTCTGACGGCCGCCGGGCAAACGGAGAACGAGTTACCGTACCCGGCAATTGTCGCAGCCAATACCCATGGCGCGGTACTGCATTACCAGCATTACGATCGCACCCCTTCGGCGCCGGCGAGCCTGCTGATCGATGCGGCCTGCGGCACGAATGGCTATGCCGCAGACATCACCCGGACCCATGTATTCAATGATCGGGAATTTTCGGACATGGTCGTTGACTTGGACCGGACTCAGCAATCGATCTGCGCAAAGGTTCTGCCAGGTATTCCGTTCGCGGACCTGCACGAATACGCCCATCGATGCGTGGCTCGCCTGCTAAATGAATGGGGCCTCGTGCGACGGGATCCCGACGACATATTCGAACAAGGCACCACCGCGTTGTTCTTTCCGCATGGCCTCGGACACTACCTTGGGGTCCAGGTACACGACCTGGGCGGGACGATGGCCGACCCGACGGGGACAGAAATCGATCGCCCTGACCGCTTTCCACACCTGAGATTGGCTCGAACCCTGGAAACGGGCCAGGTGCTTACAATCGAGCCGGGCATATATTTTATCGATACCCTGCTCGCGCAATTGAAACAGAGTGCCGTGTCGGGGGATGTCGACTGGGAACGCCTCGATCGCCTGAGAAGATTTGGCGGCATCCGGATCGAAGACAATCTCGTCGTTACGGAAGACGGGGCCGAAAACCTGACCCGGCAGGCTTTCGCGACCATACCTTCTTAAGCCGACTCCAAATCGACCCGGTAATCAATTATCGGTCGCGACTAATTGCAACTGCGCGCCAAACGTCTGATCAACGTCGAGATCGATCACGCGCCAGTCTTCGATTCCCTGGCGTTCGCTTCCGGCAAATAGGGATGCGCCAAGGCGATCAACCTCGTCACTCAGAGCATTAACTTCCAGCGACATCAGGAAGAAGCCCTCGCCGTGTTCTTCGAGGTGACGCGCCGGAACCGTACCGGGCCGAACCGGCTGTACCAGAACGACCCACGTATCGCCCAGTTTAAATCGGGCGCTGTCAATACCGCGTGCCTCGAGATGATCCCGTGCCGTTACCGTGGTCCCGAGGATGTGCTCCCAGCGTTCGATCGCCGCATCCAGGTCCCGAACAATGAAATTGATGTGATGAATGCCCTGTATCATGGCGCCTCCTGTGGATAAACGTTCGTTGGTGTCAGACACCCATGGTGTCTGACACCAGGGCCAAAAAAAAGGGGTCAGACACCAATGGTGTCTGACCCCGGCAAAACGTTTATTGAGGCTTATTCCGCAGCTTTTTCTGCTTCAGGCTGGTCCAGCAACTGAACGAGGGCCATCGGCGCCGAATCGCCTGGTCGAAACCCAATTTTCAGAATGCGCAGATAACCACCTGGCCGATCGCTGAAACGTGGGCCGAGCACATCGAACAATTTTCCCACTGAAGCCTTGTCGCGCAGGCGATCGAATGCCAGTCGGCGACGCGCGACTCCATCCTGCTTCGCCAGGGTGATCAGCGGCTCAACGACCCGCCTGAGCTCCTTCGCCTTTGGCAAAGTCGTGCGAATCGTTTCGTGATTAATCAGCGAAACTGCCATGTTCTTGTACATGGCTTTGCGATGAGTACTTTTTCTGCCGAGTGACCGGCCTGATTTTCGATGTCTCATGGTAACCGTTCCAAAAAATTTGCCGCCCGATTTCAGGCTGCCTGTTCGTCATCCGGTACCAGGCTGGGTGGCGGCCAGTTTTCGACCCGCATACCCAATGCCAAACCGTGGCTTTCCAGCACTTCCTTAATCTCGGTCAATGACTTCTTGCCGAGATTCGGTGTGCGCAATAACTCGACTTCGGTGCGCTGGATCAGATCGCCGATGTAATTAATGTTTTCGGCTTTCAGACAATTCGCCGAACGAACCGTCAATTCAAGTTCGTCAACCGGGCGCATCAGGATCGGGTCAATCTGCGACTCGGCAGAAGCGGCATCCGCCTCGTCCGGGCCACTGAGATCGACAAAGACGTCCAGTTGATCTTTCAATATTGTCCCGGCCCGGCGAATCGCCTCCTCGGGATCAATCGTGCCATTGGTTTCGACGTCAATCAGCAGTTTGTCGAGATTGGTGCGCTGTTCGACACGCGCGGCCTCGACCGTATAACTGACTCGCTGCACGGGGCTGAATGTCGCGTCCAGCTGCAATCGGCCGATAGTGCCGGTTTGCTCTTCGAGATCGAGTCGCTGAGCCGCCGGCCGATAGCCGCGTCCGCGTTCGACCATCAGCGTCATCTTCAGCGTACCGGTGCTGGTCAGATTGGCGATGACATGGTCCGGATTCACAACTTCAACGTCATGGTCCCGCGTGATGTCACCTGCAGTCACCGGACCCGGACCCGTTTTGAACAATGTCAATTCAGCGCGTTCACGTGAATGCATGCGAATAGCGACTTCCTTCAGGTTCAGAAGAATCTCGACGATATCTTCCTGCACTCCTTCCAGACTGGTGTATTCATGCAATACGTTATCTATATCGACTTCTACAATTGCCGCACCTGGCATACTCGAAAGCAAAACGCGACGAAGCGCGTTGCCAAGCGTATGTCCGAAACCGCGTTCAAACGGTTCGATGATGATCCGCGCCTTTGTTTCGCTATCGGCCTGAATCTTGACACTGCGCGGTCGTAAAAATTCTGTAGTCATTTCCTGCATTTTTTGCCTTCGCCTCCTGCTTACTTGGAGTAGAGCTCAACAACGAGGTTCTCGTCGATATCAGGCAAGATTTCTTCTCGCTGTGGAAGCGATTTCAAAACGCCTGACATTTTCTTCTCGTCAACCTCGATCCAGTCCGGCAAGCCCACCTGACTGGCAATATCCAGCGCGCTTTTAATGCGCATCTGGCCCTTGGCCTTTTCCTTGATTTCGACAGTATCGCCCGCGGAAACCTGGAAAGACGCAATATTCACCACCTGAGTATTTACCAGGATGGCCTTATGACTAACCAGCTGACGCGCTTCGGCACGGGTGGACGCGAAGCCCATCCGATAAACGGTATTATCCAGCCGGCCCTCAAGAAGTTTGAGCAGATTCTCGCCGGTCGACCCCTTGAGGCGAGCAGCTGTCTTGTAATAGTTGCGAAATTGCCGCTCAAGGACGCCATACATTCGACGCAATTTCTGCTTCTCTCGCAACTGCAATCCATAGTCGCTTATACGACCACGTCGCTGTCCCGCCGTTGTTCCAGGCGGAGTTTCAAGTTTGCACTTCGAATCCAGCGGCCGTATGCCGCTTTTAAGAAACAGGTCAGTTCCCTCGCGACGCGACAGCTTGCACTTCGGACCTAAATATCTAGCCATTCTTAAGTTTTCCCAAACAATCCTTTCCCGGGCCGCTTTGAATCAGACACGCCGTTTCTTGGGTGGTCTGCAGCCGTTATGAGGTATAGGGGTAACATCCTCTATATTCGTAATTTTGAATCCCGCTGAATTCAAAGATCGAACAGCGGACTCCCTTCCCGGCCCCGGCCCTTTGACCCGGACTTCAAGGTTCTTCATGCCGAATTCCTGTGCCGCCTTGCCTGCGCGTTCGGCTGCGACCTGTGCCGCGAACGGTGTACTCTTCCTTGAGCCACGAAACCCGCACCCTCCAGCGGTCGCCCATGCGACTGTATTACCCTGACGATCCGTGATCGTCACAATCGTGTTATTGAACGACGCGTGGATATGGGCGATACCATCCACAACGTGTTTCTTAACCTTCTTGCGTGTACTCGTCTCTGCCATGATTCAACCTGTCATTCCCGATCTGATTTAAGGAGCGCCCACAATTTACCGACTATGGCCAACTATTGGTGGACTATTTGCGAACCGCACGACGCGGCCCTTTTCTGGTTCGTGCATTCGTGCGTGTTCTCTGACCCCGCAACGGCAATCCGCGCCGATGGCGTATACCGCGGTAAGTGCCCAAATCCATCAGGCGCTTGATATTCATCGAAATTTCACGCCTAAGATCGCCCTCTACCATGTGGTTGGCAGCCGCGAGCCGAAGTCGTTCAACCTCGGGCTCGCTAAGATCTTTGACCTTCACATTCTTGGCGACCTCTGCGGCCTCACATATCTGATTGGCCCGGGTTTTTCCGACACCAAAAATATCGGTTAATGCAATCACAACATGCTTTTGCAGTGCGATATTGATACCAGCGATACGCGCCATCTAATTCATCTCCAAAACGTTCGCCCGGGCCCTAGCCCTGGCGCTGTTTATGTCTCGGGTCCGTGCAAATCACCCGGACGACTCGTTTGCGAACAACGATTTTGCAATTTCTGCAAATCTTTTTAACTGATGCTCGAACTTTCATAACAACCTTCCTAATTGCCCCAGGCCTATTCTGATTTGGCCTACCTGACCTGACCCGAGCGGCCATAGCCGCGCAGATTCGCCTTCTTCAACATGCCTTCATACTGGTGGGACATCATGTGCGCCTGAAGCTGCGACATGAAATCCATTGCCACGACCACTATGATCAACAGCGACGTGCCGCCGAAATAAAATGGCACCCGCCAGTACAGGATCATAAATTCGGGTAGTAAACAGACCGACACGATGTAGAGGCCGCCCCAAAAGGTCAGGCGGGTCAGTACCTTGTCGATGTAATCGGCGGTTTGCCGGCCCGGGCGAATTCCCGGAACAAACGCTCCGGAACGCTTCAGATTATCGGCCGTCTCCTCCGAATTAAAGACCAGTGCCGTGTAGAAAAAGCAGAAAAACATGATCAGCGAGGCATAAAGAAGAATGTAGATCGGCTGCCCGGGGGCAAGCTGCGCGCCCAACGTCTGCAGCCAGCCCCAGCCCTTCTGTCGTGCCGAACCAGCCCGCGATGGTCGCCGGAAAAAGAATAATGCTGGACGCAAAAATCGGTGGAATGACGCCCGCCATGTTGATCTTGAACGGCAGATGCGTGGACTGCCCCTGCATCATTTTGCGTCCCTGCTGGCGCTTCGCATAATGGACGGTAATTCTGCGCTGGCCGCGCTCGATGAAAACCACCCCTGCCATGACCGCCAAAACCAGAAAAATCAGGATCAGTGCCAGTGCCGCCGGCATCTCGCCAGTCTCAACGAGCTGCAGCGTACCGCCGAGGGCGGACGGAAGACCGGAGATAATGCTGGCAAGAATAATCATCGAAATACCGTTACCAATGCCACGCTCGGTAATCTGTTCGCCGAGCCACATCAAAAATAGAGTGCCTGTAACCAGAGTGACCGCCGCGGTAAAAACGAAGTTGGGTCCGGGATTGAGAACTACACCTTGATTCTGTAGTGCTACCGAGGCGCCCATCGACTGGAAACTGGCCAGTACGACCGTACCGTAGCGGGTATATTGAGTAATTTTTCGACGTCCGCCTTCGCCTTCCTTCTTCAACTGTGCCAAGGTCGGCACAACCACGCTGGCCATCTGCATGATGATCGACGCCGAAATATACGGCATGATCCCAAGCGCAAAGATGCTCATTCGGCTCAGCGCACCACCCGAAAACATGTTGAACATGCTCAGGATCGTGCCGTCCTGCTGTTCGAAAAACTGCTCGAGCGCAACCGGATCAATGCCGGGTACCGGGATGAACGTCCCGACTCGATATACGATCAACGCTCCGATCAGAAAAAACAGACGCTGGCGCAGATCGGCAAATCGGGTTGCTTCGCCCAATGCCGCTACAGGATTTACCAGCTTACTCTTCGCCACGTCTAGTCTCCGACTCTTCTATTCTTCTATGGTCCCGCCCGCTGCCTCGATGGCTTTGCGAGCACCCGGGGTTACAGCCAGACCCTTAATCCGCACGGCTTTTTCCAGCTTGCCGGACGCAATGACTTTGACGCGCTTGGCCCGCTGTACGACGACACGGGCCCGTTTCAGGCTATCGAGATCAATCACGTCATCGGGCGGAATCGCCAACTCGTGAAGCCGCAGCTCCACCGACTCGGCCGCGGTACGGGAAGCGAAGCCCACTTTCGGCAGACGCCGTTGCAAAGGCATCTGGCCACCCTCAAATCCGACTTTGTGATAGCCGCCCGAGCGAGAATGCTGGCCCTTTACACCGCGCCCGCAGGTCTTGCCCTGGCCGGCTGCATGGCCTCTGCCAACACGCTTGCGTATCTTGCGGTCGCCCGGCTTCAGAGAATTAAGCCTCATCTAATTTTCCTCAACCCGCAACAGGTAATTGATGCGATTAATCATCCCGCGATTTTCAGGAGTATCAATCACTTCAACGGTCTGATGTATACGCCGTAATCCGAGACCAGCCACACAGGCACGATGCGCCTTCAGGCGTCCAAACTTGCTCTTGACCAAAGTCAATTTAATTTTCTTTGCCTGTGCCATAATTTTAACCCACAATTTCCGCGATCGACTTGCCGCGTTTGGCCGCAATGCGTTCCGGTGAATTTACGCCATACAGTGCATTGATCGTCGCGCGCACAACGTTGATCGGATTGCGCGAACCATAACTTTTCGCAAGCACATTACGTACGCCCGCGCACTCGAACACGGCGCGCATCGCGCCACCAGCGATAATGCCGGTACCTTCCGATGCAGGCTGCATATAAACTTTTGTCGCGCCATGACGACCGACCATTGCGTAATGCAATGTCTCTTCTTTAAGAGAAACTGCCTGCATATTATTGCGCGCCACTTGCATGGCTTTCTGGATCGCAATCGGTACCTCGCGAGCCTTACCGTATCCGAATCCAACCTGACCCTTGCCATCACCGACGACTGTCAATGCGGTAAACCCAAACTGTCGGCCACCTTTTACGACTTTTGCCACCCGGTTAACGGTAACCAGTTTCTCCAGAAAATCGTCGGACCCCTGACTTCGCTCAACTCTCGCCATTCATAACACCTTAGTTTAAAATTCCAGACCGCTTTCGCGAGCGGCATCAGCTAATGCCCTTACCCGGCCGTGGTAACGAAAGCCCGAGCGATCGAACGCCACGCGCGTAATTCCTGCCGATTTCGCCTTTTCCGCAATCAGCTTGCCGACCTGAGTCGCCGCATCGACATTGCCCGTATACTTTAACGACTCACGCAAATCCTTACCGTTGGTCGATGCCGACGCAATCACGGTGCCACCATCCGGGCCAATGATCTGAGCGTACATATGCCGCGGAGTCCGGTGCACAGACAATCGGTGAACACCCAACTCCCGAATCTTCGCCCGCGTTCGTCGCGTGCGCCGTATCCTGCTATCACTCTTACTTTTGCTCATACATCCTGCCCTGAAAATAGACTCCCTGGAAACAGACCCCTGGGAATAGACCCCCTGGGAATAGACCCATCAACTAAACTGACCAGCCTGACTATTTCTTCTTGGCTTCCTTAATGACTACGCGCTCATCAGCGTATCGAACACCCTTACCTTTGTATGGCTCCGGCGGACGGTAAGCCCTGATTTCTGCGGCGACCTGTCCGACCTGTTGTTTGTCAGCGCCCTTGACGACAACCTCTGTCTGACTCGGCGTTTCAACCGTTACACCTTCCGGCACCTCGTAAACCACGGGATGCGAAAAGCCGAGGGTCAGGTTCAGTTTCTTACCCTGCGCCTGGGCCCTGTAACCGATTCCGACCAATGTGAGCTTGCGCTCGAATCCCTCGGTGACGCCTGTCACCATATTGCTCATCAGCGCCCTGACCGTACCGGTCAACGCATAGGCAAATCGCGACCCGGAGCGCGCCGACACCGTCGCAGAATCATCTGCGAGACTGATTTCAATCTCGGAATTGATCAGCATGCTCAACTCGCCATTCGGCCCTTTCACCTTCAGAACATCATCCGCCAAGGCGCATTCGACATCCTTCGGAAGCGGCACTGGAATTTTTGCAATTCTGGACATCTATAAACTTCTCAGGAAATCACACAGAGAACTTCACCACCGACACCTGCACTGCGGGCCGCCCGATCACTCATCAAACCCTTGGATGTCGAAATAATCGCGACGCCCAGACCGCCCAGTACCTGTGGCAGATCATCCTTCTTCCTGTAGATTCGGAGGCCCGGTCGACTGACCCTCTGAATATTCTCGATCACTGGCTTGCCTTCGAAATATTTCAGGCTTATCGTCAGATTTCGATGATTCGCAGGCAGATCCTCGACTTCAAATCCATCGATATAGCCTTCGTCCTGAAGGACCGCCGCAACCGACTCCTTGACAGTCGACGACGGCATCGTCACCTTTTCAAGACTAATATGTTGACCGTTCCGTATGCGCGTCAGCATATCGGCGATGGGATCTGACATACTCATTTCATTAATCTCTCACTGCGGCCTTGTCTATTATGTCCCGGGGTTACCAGCTCGCCTTACGCAGGCCGGGAATATTACCTTTCATCGTTTCTTCCCGGAGCGTCGTTCGAGCCAATCCAAACTTGCGGTAGTAGCCATTCGCCCGGCCGGTTATCGCACAACGGCTTCTGAGTCGGCTCGGGCTGGCATTGCGTGGCAATTTCTGCAGCGCCAGCAGAGCGTCCCGTCGTTCCTCCACGGAACTCGAAGAAGATGCAATGATCGTTTTCAGGGCAGCTCTCTTTTTCGCGTAACGATTAACGGTTTTCTGCCGTTTGAGTTCGCGCTCAATCATCGATTTTTTTGCCATAAGATTCAGCCCGTCACTTCTTAAAAGGGAAATTGAATGATTCAAGCAAGGCCTGACCCTGTTCGTTGTTTGCAGCGGTCGTCGTAATCGTGATATCCATCCCGCGGATCGCATCGATATTGTCGTAGTCGATTTCAGGGAAAATAATCTGCTCCTGAACACCCATGCTGTAATTTCCACGCCCATCGAACGACTTGAGACTGAGCCCTCTGAAGTCCCTGATTCGCGGAATGGCGATCGAAATCAGCCTGTCCAGAAATTCATACATCTGCCTTTTTCGCAGCGTGACCTTGCAGCCGATTGGCATGCCATCACGCAACTTGAACGACGCAACTGATTTACGGGCGCGGCGTACTACCGGTTTCTGACCCGCGATGAGAGTCATGTCAGCCATGGCTTTGTCAACGATCTTACGGTCGGCAATAGCCTCGCCAACACCCATATTCAACGTGATTTTCGTGATACGGGGCACCTGCATGATATTCGACAGCTGCAGTTTCTCCTGAAGCTGGGGCACCACGGTCTCGGTATAAAATTGCTGCAGTCTCGCCATTTCTAATCTCTGATCAACGTCCGTACTCAGACGTCCACCACCTCTTTATTCGATTTGAAAAATCGCACTTTGCGCCCGTCTTCCAGCGTCTTTATCCCGACGCGATCCGCCTTTTTAGTCATCGGGTTAAACAAAGCAACATTGGACCGGTCCAATGCCATTTCCATGTCAATAATCCCGCCCTGAACACCGGCGTTGGGATTCGGCTTCTGATGCTTCCTGGCGATATTTACGCCTTCGACAAGCACCTTGCCCTTATCGGTCATGCTCAGCACCGTGCCGCGCCGCCCCTTGTCTTTACCGGCAATCACGATGACTTCATCACCTTGCTTAATTCGCTGCATATCAAAGGACCTCTGGCGCAAGCGAGATGATTTTCATGAAATTACCGGTGCGCAGTTCACGAGTAACCGGGCCAAAAATACGCGTGCCGATCGGTTCCAGCCGGGGAGTCAGCAAGACGGCAGCATTAGCGTCAAACCGGATCAGCGATCCGTCTTTTCGACGTACGCCTTTCCTGGTCCGCACGACTACGGCGTGGTAGACCTCACCCTTCTTCACACGCCCACGCGGAATAGCATCCTTGACGCTAACCTTGATGACATCACCAATACCGGCATAGCGCCGCTTGGAACCGCCCAGTACCTTTATACACATCACCCGCCGCGCACCGCTGTTATCGGCCGCATTGAGCATTGACTGCATCTGAATCATGACTGATCACCGCGCATCGTAAGCGTCCTGTTACTGCGCCTCGGCGCGCTTAAGTATTTCAACCACTTGCCACGCCTTACGTTTCGAGCGTGGTTTGCACTCGGAAATCGCAACGACGTCACCTGCCTTGCAGGAATTGTCCTCGTCGTGGGCTAATACCTTGGTCGTACGACGAATATATTTACCGTACACCGGATGCTTAACGACCCGGGATATCGACACCGATATCGTCTTGTCCATCTTGTCGCTGACAACCTGCCCGCTCACCGTGCGGGGCTCGCTTTGATCTGTTGTCGGCACGCTGGTCTCTGCACTCATGATCCGGCCTCAATTTTTTGCTGACTCTTTTCCTGCTCATTCATCACTGTCTTCACCCGGGCAATATCTTTTCGCACGCGACGATACTGGTCGGAGCGTGCGAGCTGGCCGGTGGCCTGCTGCATGCGTAAATTAAACTGCTCCCGTCTCAGCTGGAGCAATTCTTCCGCCAATTCCGCGGAGCTTTTCTGGCGTAATTCATTGGCTTTCATCTGATCACCTAGCGCTGGACAAACGCAGTCGAAACCGGCAGCTTAGCCGCAGCCAGGCGAAACGCCTCTCGGGCCACTTCTTCTGCGACGCCTTCCATTTCGTAAAGGATTCGCCCCGGCTGAATCTGCGCGACCCAATACTCGACGTTACCCTTACCTTTGCCCTGCCGAACTTCCAAAGGCTTTTTCGTGATCGGTTTGTCGGGAAAGATCCGTATCCAGATTTTTCCACTACGTTTGACATAGCGAGTCATCGCCCGGCGAGCCGCCTCGATCTGACGGGCCGTAATACGGCCGCGCCCCGTAGATTTCAGGCCATAGACACCGAATGCAACGGTATTTCCCCGTTGCGCCAACCCCCGGTTGCGGCCTTTATGCTGCTTTCGGAATTTTGTCCGTTTGGGTTGTAACATCTGCGTTTATTCCGGTCTTTCTAAGCCTGACGAGCCGTCTTATCGCCGGCGCTCTGTGTCGCGATCTCGCGCGCATCCAAAATTTCGCCACGAAAAATCCAGACCTTCACACCGATAACACCATAGGTCGTCATCGCTTCCGCAAAACCGTAATCGATATCCGCCCGAAAGGTGTGCAACGGCACCCGCCCTTCGTGGTACCACTCGGAGCGTGCGATTTCCGCGCCGTTCAGGCGGCCACCCACCTTGACTTTGATACCACCCGCGCCAAGACGCATCGTGTTAGTCACCGCGCGCTTCATTGCCCGGCGAAACATGATGCGGCGCTCGAGCTGTTGAGCAATCCCTTCAGCTACCAGCTGCGCATCCAGCTCTGGCTTGCGAATCTCAGCGATATTTATCCGTACGTCGGCCAGACTCATATCGAGCATGGTTGAGATCTCTCTACGTAAACGCTCGATATCTTCACCTTTCTTTCCGATAACGATGCCGGGCCGGGCCGTGTGAATCGTTATATGCGCCTTTTGTGCCGGTCGCTCGATGTGTATCAGGCTGACCGAAGCGTCTTTAAGCTTGCGCTTAATAAATTTTCTAATCTGAAAATCTGTGGCGATATATTTCGGAAATGTCTTGGAGTCGGCATACCACTTCGATGCCCAGTCCTTCGAGATTCCAAGACGAATACCAATCGGATGTACCTTCTGACCCATTTACTATTCCTACTCGTCCGCAACCTGAACGGTAATATGACTATTACGTTTAATGATCCTGCTGGATCGCCCCTTCGCCCGTGGTTGATAGCGTTTGAATATCGGCGCTTCATCAATAAAAATAACTGCTACTTTCAACTCATCGATGTCCGCACCATGATTGTGCTCCGCATTCGCGACTGCAGACTCCAATACTTTTTTGACGATGCCTGCACCCTTCTTGGGCATCAGGGTCAATATCTGTAGTGCTCTGGCCACCGATTGCCCGCGCACGGCGTCCGCCACGAGCCGGCATTTCTGTGGCGAGATACGCGCATATTTGAGTTTTGCTGAAACTTGCATCGATCAAACCGTCTTCGTCTTCCGGTCACCCGAATGACCTCTAAATGTTCGAGTCATCGCGAACTCACCCAACTTGTGACCCACCATGTTTTCGGAAATCAAAACCGGCACGTGATCACGTCCGTTATGGATAGCAATCGTCAGGCCAACCATATCGGGAATGATCATCGATCGTCGCGACCAGGTTTTGATCGGCCGGCGATTGTTCGCTGCCGCAGCCTCGCGAACCTTCTTGAGCAGATGGTCGTCAATAAACGGTCCTTTTTTTATCGAACGTGGCACTTAAGAATTCCTCAATTAATCAGGCTCTATTTACGGCCCCGGCGTTTAACGATCATCGTGTCCGTCCGCTTGTTATTGCGCGTCTTCTTACCTTTCGTTGGCGTACCCCACGGTGAAACCGGATGCCGGCCACCCGACGTACGGCCCTCACCACCACCATGCGGGTGATCGACCGGGTTCATCGCGACACCGCGAACGGTCGGACGAACACCGCGCCACCTGGAAGCACCGGCCTTGCCGAGCTTCCGCAGGTTATGTTCGTTGTGTCCGACTTCGCCAATCGTCGCACGGCAATCGGAATGGACTCTTCGCATTTCACCGGATCGCATTCGCAATGTCGCGTAGGCGCCTTCACGCGCGACAATCTGGCAACTGCCGCCCGCCGCCCGCACCATTTGGGCACCTTTCCCGGGCTTCAGTTCGACGCAATGAATCAGCGTACCCACAGGAATATTTCGCAGTGGCAACGCATTTCCGATCTTGATCGCAGATTCGCGACCCGCCATAACTTCGTCGCCGTTACGGATCCCCTTGGGGGCCAGAATGTAACGGCGCTCACCGTCTGCATATAGAACTAAAGCAAGGTGAGCGCTGCGATTCGGGTCGTATTCGATTTGCTCGACTTTCCCCACAATCCCGTCTTTATTGCGCTTGAAGTCAATGACCCGATAGCGACGCTTGTGACCGCCACCGCGATGGCGCGTCGTAATCCGGCCCATGTTGTTTCGGCCGCCGCTGCTGCTGATCTTTTCGACCAACGGCTCATGTGGCTCGCCCTTATGCAATTGCGGCGAATGGACCCGAACGGTAAATCGTCGGCCCGGAGAGGTCGGTCTAAGTTTTTGTAACGGCATTTATCCCGTTCCTCTTCTGCTAATCCGTGCCCATGAAATCGATATTCTGGCCTTCGGCCAGCTTGACGTAGGCTTTTTTCCAGGCCGCCCTCTGACCCCAGTCTTTACCAAAACGTTTGATCTTGCCCCGGCAATTGACCACCTGAACATCGGTGACCGTAACGTCGAAAAGCAACTGCACCGCCTTGCGAATCTCCGACTTCGTCGAGTCGCGGCGCACCTTGAATACGACCTGGTTGTGTCGATCAGCAACGCTTGTTGCTTTTTCCGACACATGCGGTCCTATCAATACTGTCATCAATCGCTCTTTGTTCGACACGGCGCTCACGATAACTGCTCTTCGAGTGCAGAAATCGCCTTCGACGTGATCAGCACCTTCCGGTAACGCAACAGATTTACCGGATCGGCCTCACGCACATCCAGGACATCGACCCAGGGAAGATTACGGGCAGCAAGACTGAGTTTATCGTTGTATTTCTTTACGACGATCAGCACGTGATCCAGCTCGAGTTCTTTAAGCCGGGCAACGAGCTCTCGCGTTTTGGGTTGGCTGAGTTTCAATTTGTCGACGACGACGAGGCGATCCTGGCGGACTAACTCGGAAAGCAGCGAGCGCATCGCCGCTCGATACATCTTTCGATTCACTTTCTGAGAAAAATCTCTGGGTCGGGCGGCAAACGCGCGTCCGCCTCCAACCCAGATAGGACTTCTATTCGTTCCGGCACGCGCCCTGCCTGAGCCTTTCTGCGCCCATGGCTTCGCACCACCACCGCGCGCATCGGAGCGCGATTTCTGGGCTTTCGTGCCACGTCGACCCGCGTTGCGATATGCAGTCACGACCTGATGAATCAGCGGCTCATTAAAACTCGCCCCGAAGGTCTGGTCTGACAACTCGATTTTTTCCGAGCCACCCTGGATTGCAAGTTTCACTGTCATGTCTGCGCCGCTTTTCTCTGGTTTCCGCTTTTCTCGGTCGCCTTAACCGCGGGCCGCACAAACAGACGTCCGCCACTGTGGCCCGGAACCGCGCCCTTCACGAGAATCAGTTTGCGTTCAGCATCGACCTGCACGACTTCCAGGTTTTGAGCGGTGCGACGCACGTTACCCATTCGGCCCGCCATTTTCTTACCCTTGAACACGCGCCCTGGCGTCTGGTTCTGACCGATAGAACCCGGGGCCCGGTGGGACAGCGAGTTGCCGTGCGTAGCATCCTGCATGTGAAAATGGTGACGCTTGATCACACCAGCATAACCCTTACCGATTGATGTCCCTACGACATCGACGATCTGACCGGCGGTAAAACTTTCGACGGTCAACTCAGCACCGGGCTGGTACTCCGCCGCCTCTTCAGCCGTAACCCGCATTTCGAACAGGCCTTCACCCGGCTCGGCTGAAACAGCCGCATATTGACCAGCGACGGGCTTGCCGACGCGCGATGGCTTGACGCTGCCGGTGGTGACCTGCACAGCGGTATAACCATCGGTTTCTGCGGTCTTTACCCGAATAACCCGATTCGGCAGCGCATGAATGATGGTAACGGGAATAGACTCGCCGTCTTCCGTGAAGACACGACTCATTCCAGCTTTTTGACCGACGAGCCCGATGGCCATCTCTAAAATCCTTAAGTCATACCCACACGGATGTGGAGCAAACAACAATCAATAAAAAAGAGGCCAGCCTCCGATTTCTGAGCGATCTTTTAGTCGTATAAACTCAGAAATAAAGCCTGACCCATCTGATTCCTGGCGCCTGAATACCTGCCGGGTACGCTTACAGGGACACCCAGCGAAGGATTACCCCTGTTGAAATACCGTTGGCAGCCCGCTGCTGGCAGCGCAGAGCCTGAGGCAAGTTACCCTTCCCCGGGCCGCAGCGAGCAGGGAATTATAGCAATAATTCCCCTCAGTTCAATTTTATCTGCACGTCGACCCCGGCCGGCAACTCCAGCTTCATCAACGCATCCACGGTCTTGTCGGTCGGATCCAGGATATCCATGAGCCGCTTATGGGTCCTGAGCTCATACTGGTCCCGGGCGTCTTTGTTGACGTGCGGCGAAGTCAGCACCGTAAACCGCTCTTTCTTGGTCGGCAGCGGTATCGGGCCCCTGACCTGCGCCCCGGTCCGTTTGGCCGTTTCGACGATTTCGCTGGCCGAAACGTCGATCAGCCGGTGGTCAAAGGCTTTCAGCCTGATTCTAATGTTCTGGTTTGTCGCCATATCGCTCTTCCAATCCAATTTCCGGCCGCCCACTGCAGCCGACATGTGTTTACCTGCTAATTCTCAGCCTGACGTCTACCCCAAGGGCACTTCCTTCAGGGCGCCTGTCGGGCCTCGAAACCTGTATCGCTCACCGGTGTCAGACACCCATGGCAAAATTCATAGTATTGGTCGGGACTCAGCCCTGAATCGGCATGTTCCTCAGCGAAATGGCTCGCTGCGCTGCGCTTTATTTTCGCTGAGGAACATGCCGATTCAGGGCGATTACTCGCTCATTCGATAATCTTTCGCCACGACCCCTGCACCCACGGTGCGGCCGCCTTCCCGGATCGCAAACCGCAACCCGTCTTCCATCGCGATCGGTGCGATCAATTCAACCTTCATCTGGATGTTGTCGCCCGGCATCACCATCTCCGTGCCCTCCGGCAACTCCACCGCGCCCGTCACGTCCGTCGTGCGGAAGTAAAACTGCGGCCGGTAACCCTTGAAAAACGGCGTATGTCGACCACCTTCGTCTTTCGTCAGAATGTACACCTCGGCCTCGAACTTCGTGTGCGGCGTGATCGACCCCGGCTTCGCCAGCACCTGGCCGCGCTCGACTTCTTCTCGCTTCGTGCCGCGTAACAGCACACCGACGTTGTCACCCGCCTGACCGTCATCCAGCAACTTGCGGAACATCTCCACGCCCGTGCACGTCGTCTTCACCGTGTCCTTGATGCCGACAATCGCAACTTCATCGCCGACCTTGACCACGCCACGCTCGATACGGCCCGTCACCACCGTGCCGCGACCCGAAATCGAGAATACGTCCTCGACCGGCATCAGGAACGCGCCGTCTATCGCCCGCTCCGGCTGTGGAATGAAGCTGTCCAGCGCCTCAACCAGCTTCTCTACCGACTGCGTGCCAATCTCGCTGTCGTCGCCTTCCAGCGCCTTCAACGCACTGCCGATAATGATCGGCGTGTCGTCGCCCGGAAACTCGTAGGTCGATAACAGGTCGCGTACTTCCATCTCAACCAGTTCCAGCAACTCCTCGTCGTCCACCATGTCCGCTTTGTTCAGGTACACCACGATATAAGGCACGCCCACCTGGCGCGCCAGCAATATGTGTTCACGCGTCTGCGGCATCGGCCCGTCCGCCGCAGAGCACACCAGGATCGCGCCGTCCATCTGCGCCGCGCCCGTGATCATGTTCTTGATGTAGTCCGCGTGGCCCGGACAGTCAACATGCGCGTAGTGACGTTTGTCTGACTCGTATTCCACGTGGGCCGTCGCGATCGTGATGCCGCGCTCTCTTTCTTCCGGCGCCTTGTCAATCTCATCAAACGCCGTGATGTCGCCACCGTGCTTCGCCGCCATCACCTTCGTCAACGCCGCCGTCAGCGTCGTCTTGCCATGATCCACGTGACCAATCGTACCCACGTTGACATGCGGCTTCGTTCGTTGAAATTTCTCCTTAGACATCAGCTTCTCCAGCGTTGGCTCATTTTCGATCAGTCTTTTGCAACTACGGACTCGGCGACATTCGGCGGAACCTCTTTGTAATGAGCAAATTCCATCGAATAGGTCGCGCGACCCTGGGACATCGAGCGCAAATCGGTCGCATAACCAAACATTTCGGCCAATGGCACTTCGGCCTTAATGATTTTCCCCGCGGGCGACTCATCCATACCCTGCAGAACGCCTCGACGACGATTCAGATCGCCATTCACATCACCCATGTAATCGTCCGGAGTCACGATTTCGACACTCATGATCGGCTCAAGCAAAACCGGTTTGGCCTTTCTCGCACCTTCCTTGAACCCAATGGAACCCGCGATCTTAAATGCCATTTCATTGGAATCGACATCATGATACGAGCCGTCATACAGGGTCACCCTGACATCCACGACCGGATATCCGGCCAGCACGCCGGATGTCAGCGCCTCCTGGATGCCCTTATCAACTGCGGGTATATATTCCTTCGGCACGTTACCACCAACAATCTTGTTGATGAATTCGTAACCTTCACCCTGTTCCGCGGGCTCGATTTTCAGGTAAACGTGTCCGTATTGCCCACGACCGCCCGACTGACGTACGAACTTGCCTTCCTGCTCGACCGACTCACGAATCGTTTCGCGATAGGAAACCTGCGGTCGACCAACGTTTGCCTCGACGCTAAATTCGCGGCGCATACGGTCGACGATGATATCGAGGTGCAATTCACCCATTCCGGAAATGATCGTCTGGCTCGACTCTTCATCGGTGTGGACCCTGAATGACGGGTCTTCCTTGGCCAGTTTTTGCAACGCGATGCCCATCTTTTCCTGGTCGATCTTTGTTTTCGGTTCGACGGCCACGGAAATAACCGGCTCCGGGAATTCCATTCGCTCCAGCGTAATGATGTTCTTCAGATCGACGAGGCTGTCGCCGGTTGTGACATCCTTAAGGCCAACTGCCGCCGCTATGTCGCCCGCGCGCACTTCCTTGATTTCTTCACGAGTATTGGCGTGCATCTGCAGAATACGCCCGATACGTTCCTTCTTGCCCTTGACCGGATTGTAAATATGGTCCCCAGAGTTTAAAACACCGGAATACACTCGGAAAAACGTAAGGTTCCCGACATGCTTATCGTTCGCAATTTTGAATGCCAGCGCCGCAAACGGCTCGTCATCGCTGGCAGTGCGTTGACCATCGGACTCATCATCGAGTATGCCGATGATCGGCGGTACATCAACCGGAGACGGCAAAAACCGGATTACTCCGTCCAGCATCGCCTGAACGCCTTTATTCTTGAATGCCGAACCGCACAGCGTTGGCACGATTTCGTTCCTTAACGTTCGTTCGCGCAAACCCGCATAAATTTCTTCCTCGCTGAGATCGCCGGTCTCCAGGTATTTTTCAACCAGGGTCTCATTTGCCTCGGCGGCGGCCCCTATCATTTTTTCGCGCCATTCCCGACAGACGTCCTGCAGGTCGTCCGGAATATCACGAAATTCGAAACTCACACCCAGATCACTGTCGTCCCAATGGATGGCCTTCATTTTGATCAGGTCGACGACGCCTTCGAAATGATCCTCGGCACCGATCGGAATCTGAACCGGCACGGCATTACCGCCGAGACGGGTTCGAATCTGGTCTGTGACGCGCAGGAAATCCGCGCCGGCACGGTCCATCTTGTTGATGAACGCCATGCGCGGCACTTTATATTTGTTGGCCTGACGCCAGACCGTTTCCGACTGCGGCTCAACACCGCCAACCGCGCAGAACACGGCGACCGCGCTGTCCAGAACCCGCAGTGAGCGCTCGACCTCGATCGTGAAATCGACGTGGCCGGGCGTATCGATAATATTGACCCGGTGCTCCTGGAACTGCTGGTCCATTCCGCTCCAGAAGCACGTCGTCGCCGCGGAAGTAATGGTGATTCCGCGCTCCTGCTCCTGCTCCATCCAGTCCATGACAGCGGCGCCATCATGTACCTCGCCCAGCTTGTGAGACACACCCGTATAGAACAGAACACGCTCCGTCGTCGTGGTTTTACCGGCATCAATGTGCGCCATGATGCCAATATTGCGATATCGCTCAATTGGGGTTGTACGTGCCACGCTGCGCGTCCTTAGTAAGTCGTTGCTGAGCCCGGCCGGTTTTTACCAGCGGTAATGAGAAAAGGCTTTGTTTGCCTCGGCCATTCGATGGGTATCTTCACGCTTCTTGACGGCGGCACCCCTGTTATCCGCGGCATCCATCAGTTCGTTGGCGAGCCGCTGGGACATCGATTTTTCGTTGCGCTTGCGGGCCGCGTCGATGACCCAACGCATCGCGAGCGTCCTTCTGCGCGCCGGTCGAACCTCGATCGGCACTTGGTAAGTCGCGCCGCCGACGCGCCGGGACTTCACCTCGACCATCGGCTTGATATTCTCAAGCGCCTGCTCCAGCAGTTCCACGGCCTGCTGTTCTGATTGCCCGTTGCGTGCAGAAATCTGCTCTAACGCGTCATACACAATGTTCTCCGCGACCGACTTTTTACCGCTTTTCATCAGCATGTTGATGAACTTGGCCAATAACTGACTCTCGTGCTTCGGGTCGGGAAGGATTTGGCGCTTCGGTGCCTGTGCTCGTCTGGACATGTTATCGCTCGAATTTCTGTTGGTAGCTGATCAGCGGATTAAACAACTCTATCTAATTCCCGGAAAATTAATTCTTGGGTCGCTTGGTGCCATATTTTGAACGCCCGTTCCGGCGTTCGGATACAGCCGCACAATCCAGGGTTCCGCGAACCGTGTGATAACGCACGCCGGGCAAATCCTTGACTCGCCCGCCCCGGATCAAAATAACCGAGTGCTCCTGAAGATTATGTCCTTCACCGCCGATGTAACTCGTGACTTCGTAACCGTTCGTCAGCCTGACGCGTGCGACTTTCCGCAAAGCCGAATTCGGTTTTTTCGGTGTCGTCGTATAAACCCGCGTACACACCCCACGTTTTTGCGGGCTGCTCTCCAATGCCGGAACATTGCTCTTGAAACTTTTCGTCTTTCGCCCTTTGCGGACGAGTTGATTAACTGTAGCCATTAAAACTCTCGGCAAGACTTCTCTTTGCACAAATAAACGGCAGCCCGCATGCGGCATCGTCAAACGAGATCCAGCATCCGGGCTAACCATGATTAGCGGGGCATCACTGGCCCAGCCTTATTGTTCTGGCGGCGCCTATCGCGCACGCGCTCATACAGGACCGCGAATTGTAGGGGTGCCCCTAAAGGCCTGTCAAGGCAAGGCAGCCACGCCTCGAACCCCTGCTTATAATCAAAGGGGCGGGATCTGATCCGCCCCCCCCCGTTTACTTTAGTGGCCCTGGCTCGCCGTGGCTTCGGATTCGGCCCCGGTATCTCCATCACCCGATATGGCCGGCTCCGATCCCTGCTCGCCTGTGGGCGCCAGAATCGAATCCACTTCTTCCGCGGCCGCGGCCTGTTCCAGCTCCCGGAGTTCGAATGCAAGCTCATCTTCCCGGGTGCGGCGCTTCTCCAAGTGGTGGCTGTAACCGGTACCGGCCGGAATCAGCCTGCCCACGATCACGTTCTCTTTCAAGCCACGCAGGTCGTCTCGCAGTCCCTTGACGGCTGCCTCGGTCAACACCCGGGTCGTTTCCTGGAAGGACGCGGCGGAGATAAAGGACTCTGTTGCCAGCGACGCTTTCGTAATTCCAAGCAACAGGGGCTCCCATGTTGCAGGCGTCTCGCCCTTTTCTTCCGCGGTCTTGTTCAAATCCAGCAACCGGGACTTTTCGAGTTGCTCACCCCGCAGCAAGTTGGTCTCGCCCGGATCGACGATTTCGATCTTGCGCAGCATCTGACGAATAATGACTTCAATGTGCTTGTCGTTAATCTTGACACCTTGCAAACGATAAACATCCTGAATTTCGCGCACCAGGTAATCGGCAAGATTCTCGACGCCCTGCAACCGAAGAATGTCGTGCGGATTGGGCTCGCCATCGGCAATAATCTCGCCCCGTTCGACCTGCTCACCCTCGAAGATGCTCAGGTGACGCCACTTCGGAATCAAATCCTCGCGCTTTTCACCTTTGTCATTTGTGATGATCAGACGGCGTTTGCCCTTGGTCTCTTTACCAAAACTCACGGTTCCACTGTGCTCGGCCATGATCGCCGTGTCTTTCGGTTTTCGCGCCTCGAACAGATCGGCGATACGCGGCAAACCACCGGTAATATCGCGCGTCTTAGAGGTCTCCTGAGGAATTCTCGCAATGACGTCGCCGACGGCAACCGATGCGCCGTCCTTCATAATAACGAGGGCCCCCGGCGGCAGCGCGTAAACCGCCGGAATATCGGTATTCGCAAAGCAGATTTCCTTGCCTTTCCCGTCCAGAAGTTTGGCAATCGGCCGCAGATCTTTACCGCTGCTCCCGCGTTGCTGAACGTCCATGACCATGATGCTCGACAGCCCCGTGACTTCGTCCACCTGCTCCGAGACCGTTACGCCATCAACGAAGTCCTCGAACTTCAGGCTCCCGGACACCTCGGCAACAACCGGGTGAGTGTGCGGATCCCATCGTGCAACCACTTCGCCAGCTGAAGCTTGATCGCCATCGCTGACCGTGATCGTTGCACCATACGGAACCTTGTAACGCTCTTTTTCCCGGCCATAGTCATCAATCACACCGATTTCACCGGATCGGCTGACCGCAACCAGATAGCCCTTCGCATGCTTGACCGTCTTGATGTTGTGTAGCCGCAGAACGCCACCGCTCTTAACCTCGATACTGTTCGCCGCGGCCGCTCGCGACGCCGCACCACCAATGTGGAATGTACGCATCGTCAACTGCGTGCCAGGCTCACCGATGGACTGGGCAGCAATCACGCCGACCGCTTCGCCGATATCGATCTTGTGGCCCCGCGCCAGGTCCCGGCCGTAACACTGCGAACAAACGCCGTAGCGGGTCTGACAGGTAATTGGCGAACGCACCTCGACACTGTCGATGTTGGCCTCTTCGAGGCGGCGCACCTGTCCTTCATCGAGAAGCTCGCCGGCTTCGATCATGACCTTACCCGTAGCCTGATCGACAACGGACTCAGCCAGCACCCGCCCCAGGACTCGCTCGCGCAGCGGCTCGACAACATCGCCACCCTCCACGAGAGGCATCATCGTCACACCCAGATTGGTGCCGCAATCCTTATCCGTAACGACCAGATCCTGAGCCACATCGACTAATCGCCGGGTCAAATACCCCGAATTTGCGGTTTTCAGTGCCGTATCGGCGAGGCCTTTTCGCGCGCCATGCGTCGAAATAAAGTACTGCAGAACATCAAGCCCTTCACGGAAGTTCGCCGTAATAGGCGTCTCGATGATCGAACCGTCCGGCTTAGCCATCAATCCCCGCATCCCGGCCAACTGCCGAATCTGCGCGGCCGAACCTCGGGCGCCGGAATCGGCCATCATGTAAATCGAGTTGAAGGAATCTTGCTCCATCCATTTGCCATCCACCGTCTGAACTTGCTCCGTGCCGAGCTTGTCCATCATGGCCTTGGCAACCTGATCATTGGTACGTGACCAGATGTCAACGACTTTGTTATACCGCTCACCATTCGTCACGAGGCCACTCGCATACTGGTCCTGAATTTCCCTGACCTCGGTTTCGGCTGCCACCAGAATTTCGTTCTTCTCCTCGGGCACCACCATATCGTTCACACCGATCGAAATACCGGCACGAGTCGCGTAGTGAAAGCCCGTGTACATCAACCGATCCGCGAAAACGACGGTCTTTTTCAGACCGACCGCGCGATAGGACGCGTTGATACAGGCTGAAATCGCCTTTTTGGTCATGTTCTGGTTAACGAGGCTGAATTCGAGCCCTACGGGCAAGAGTTCCGACAGCAAAGCGCGGCCGACCGTCGTGTCGACAATCCGGCGCTCACGTGTAACGGAGCCGTCCTCATTTTCGTGACTGCCTTCGATTCGAACCTTGATTTCGGCATGGAGCTCGACGGACCGGGTCTCATACGCCCGGTGTACCTCACCGACATCGGAGAAATGCATCCCGCTGCCCTTGGCGTTGATATGCTTTCTCGACATGTAATACAGGCCAAGGACGACGTCCTGCGAAGGCACAATGATCGGCTCGCCATTCGCGGGGGAGAGAATATTGTTGGTCGACATCATCAGCGCCCGTGCTTCCAATTGCGCTTCAATCGACAACGGCACATGAACCGCCATCTGGTCGCCATCGAAATCCGCGTTGAACGCCGTGCACACGAGTGGGTGCAGCTGGATCGCCTTACCCTCGACCAGCACCGGCTCGAAAGCCTGGATACCGAGGCGATGCAGCGTTGGCGCCCGATTCAGTAACACCGGGTGTTCGCGGATCACTTCCTCCAGGATGTCCCAGACTTCCGGGCCTTCTCGCTCAACCAGCCGTTTCGCGGCCTTGATCGTTGTCGATTCACCGCGCAGCTGCAATTTGCTAAAAATAAAGGGCTTGAACAGCTCGAGCGCCATTTTCTTCGGCAGACCGCATTGATGTAGCTTCAAGGTTGGCCCCACGACGATGACGGAACGACCCGAATAATCGACGCGCTTACCCAGCAGGTTCTGCCTGAAGCGGCCCTGCTTGCCCTTGATCATATCCGCCAGCGATTTCAGTGGTCGCCGGTTGGTTCCGGTAATCGCCCGGCCACGCCGGCCATTATCCAGCAGCGCATCGACAGACTCCTGAAGCATGCGCTTCTCATTGCGAACGATGATGTCCGGCGCATTCAGTTCGAGCAGCCTGCGCAAGCGATTATTTCGGTTGATAACGCGCCGGTAGAGATCATTCAGATCAGATGTGGCGAAGCGGCCTCCATCGAGCGGCACCAGCGGGCGCAGATCCGGCGGCAATACCGGCAGTACCGTCAGCACCATCCATTCAGGGCGATTACCGGATGCCAGAAACCCCTCGAGAAGCTTAAGGCGTTTCGACAATCGCTTGATTTTCGTCTCCGAATTCGTATTGCCGATATCCTCCCTGACCTGCGCCGCAGCGGGCGCCAGATCAATCGTTCGGAGCATTTCGTGGACTGCTTCCGCGCCCATCGCAGCATCAAACTCGTCGCCAAATTCCTCGATGGCCTCGAGGTACTGCTCGTCCGTCAGCAACTGACCTCGCTCAAGCGTCGTCAATCCGGGCTCTGTGACAACAAAGGACTCAAAATACAATACCCTTTCAATCTCCCGCAGCGTCATATCGAGCATCAACCCGATCCTCGACGGCAACGACTTCAGGAACCAGATATGTGCGGTCGGGCTGGCCAGCTCGATATGCGCCATTCGTTCGCGGCGCACCTTGGTCTGAGTGACCTCAACCCCACACTTCTCACAAACGACGCCGCGATGCTTGAGACGCTTGTATTTTCCACACAAGCATTCGTAATCTTTGATGGGGCCGAAGATTTTTGCGCAGAAAAGTCCGTCTCGTTCCGGCTTAAACGTTCGATAATTAATGGTTTCCGGCTTTTTAACTTCACCGAATGACCATGAACGGATCAATTCCGGTGACGCGAGTCCGATGCGAATGGCGTCGAATTCTTCAACCGAGTTTTGTGTCTTAAAAAGCTTTAGCAAATCTTTCATGTATCACCTACCAGAGGTAAAAATCCCAAGGGTACAAATCGATAACGGAAAAAACCTTAGTCTTGTTCCAACTCCATATTTATAGCGAGGGATCGAATTTCCTTGACCAGAACGTTGAACGATTCAGGCATGCCTGCATCCATTTCGTGAGTACCATCCACGATATTTTTGTACATCTTCGTACGACCCTGAACGTCATCCGATTTAACAGTCAGCATTTCCTGGAGCGTGTACGCCGCGCCATACGCTTCGAGCGCCCATACCTCCATTTCACCAAAGCGCTGCCCGCCAAATTGCGCCTTGCCCCCGAGGGGTTGCTGGGTAACCAGACTGTAAGGCCCGGTGGATCGTGCATGCATCTTGTCGTCGACGAGATGATTCAGCTTCAGCATGTACATATAGCCAACCGTCGTCGGCCGATCAAACAGCTCACCGGTGCGACCATCAATTAGATTGGTTTGACCCGTTTCCGGCAGTCCGGCCAACTCAAGCATCTTTTTGATTTCGGACTCGGACGCCCCATCGAAAACCGGCGTCGCCATCGGAACACCGTCCCGGAGATTTCCGGCCAGTTCCGTGATTTCCTCGTCATTCAGACCTTTGAGGTCTTCTTTCTTGCCGCCCGATTTGTTGTAAATCTCTTCCAGAAAACCTCGTTGCTTGGCGATCGAAGCCTTGCTGTCGAGCAACTCCCCGATCTTTCGACCCAGTTGTTTTGCAGCCCAACCCAGATGGGTCTCGAGCACCTGTCCGACATTCATGCGCGAGGGCACGCCCAAAGGATTGAGTACGATATCGACCGGCGTACCGTCTTCGAGGTAAGGCATATCCTCAACCGGCACAATCATCGAAATCACGCCCTTGTTGCCGTGCCGGCCCGCCATCTTGTCACCAGGCTGAATGCGTCGCTTGACCGCGAGAAAAACCTTGACCATCTTCAGGACGCCCGGCGCGAGATCATCACCGGCGGTAATCTTTTTGCGCTTCTCATCAAAGCGCTGCTCAAACTCCAGCCGTTGCAGACGAAGACGCTCGGCGACTTTTTCAAGCTGCTTGTTGGCATCGTCATTGCGCAGACGTATCTCGAACCATTGCTCGCGCGGCAATTCTTCAATGTAGGCCTTCGTCACTTTGCTGCCCGACTTCAGGCCTTCCGGGCCACCGTCAACCTGTTTGCCGAGCAACAAGCGTTCGACACGATCGAAAATATCGTGTTCCAGAATCCGTCGCTGGTCGTATAGATCCTTTTGCACGTCCTCGAGTTCAGCTTCTTCTATCTTCAGGGCGCGGCTGTCTTTCTCGACGCCGTCACGAGTAAACACCCTGACGTCGATGACCGTTCCGTCCATACCGGGCGGAACCCGAAGAGACGTATCTTTCACGTCTGATGCCTTCTCACCAAAAATCGCCCGCAGTAACTTCTCTTCCGGCGTCAACTGTGTCTCACCCTTCGGCGTGACCTTGCCAACCAGGATTTCTCCGGCCTTAACTTCGGCGCCGATAAATGCGATGCCCGCTTCATCGAGCTTCGCGAGGGCTGAATCGCCGACGTTGGGTATGTCGGCAGTCACCTCTTCGGATCCGAGCTTGGTGTCTCTTGCAACACAGGTCAGTTCCTCGATGTGAATCGTCGTAAACCGATCTTCACGAACCAGTCGCTCCGATATCAGGATCGAGTCCTCGAAGTTGTAGCCATTCCATGGCATGAAGGCCACGAGCAGGTTCTGACCCAGGGCAAGCTCGCCCATACTGGTCGATGCGCCATCGGCCAGCACGTCTCCGCGTGCAATCACATCACCGCTTTTAACCAGCGGCCGCTGGTTAATACAGGTGTTTTGATTTGATCGCGTGTATTTCGTCAGGTTGTAGATATCGACCCCGGATTCTCCAGCACTCGTCTCGGCGTCGTGTACCCGGACGACAATTCGTGAGGCATCCACTGAATCAACGACACCACCGCGATCCGAAACTACGGTCACGCCGGAATCGACCGCAACCGCACGCTCCATACCAGTGCCAACCAGTGGCGCCTGGGAACGCAGCGTCGGAACCGCCTGGCGTTGCATGTTTGATCCCATCAATGCCCGGTTGGCATCGTCATGCTCGAGAAAAGGAATCAACGACGCCGCCACCGAAACGATTTGTTTCGGCGACACATCCATATAGTCGATCCGTTCCTTCGGCAACAGGGTAAATTCGTTTTGATGGCGCACTGAAATGAGCGACTCACTAAACTCGCCCTTGTTTGTCAGCTCGGCATTGGCCTGCGCAATCACAAACTGCCCCTCTTCAATCGCGGACAGGTAATGGATATCGTCCGTAACCCGGCCGTTCTTGATTTTCCGATACGGTGTCTCGAGGAAACCGTAATCATTAGTGCGCGCATAGACAGAAAGGGAATTGATCAACCCGATATTTGGACCTTCCGGCGTCTCGATCGGGCACACCCGCCCATAGTGCGTCGGATGGACATCGCGCACCTCGAACCCAGCACGCTCGCGCGTCAGGCCGCCCGGACCCAGCGCAGATACGCGCCTTTTGTGGGTAATTTCGGACAGTGGATTATTCTGGTCCATGAACTGGGACAGCTGGCTCGAGCCAAAGAATTCCTTAACGGCCGCGCCCACCGGCTTGGCGTTAATCATTTCCTGGGGCATCAGGCCTTCCGACTCGGCCAAAGTCAGACGCTCCTTGACCGCCCGTTCTACTCGCACCAAACCAACCCGAAACGCGTTCTCGGCCATCTCACCAACACTGCGCACACGCCGATTGCCAAGGTGATCAATATCGTCGACAACACCCTTGCCATTGCGGATATCCATCAGGATCTTTAACACCGCAACAATGTCTTCCTTGCTCAGGACTGCGGCGCCCTCACTTTCACTGCGACCGACCCGCCGGTTGAACTTCATGCGTCCGACCGCGGAGAGATCGTAGCGCTCCGGATTAAAAAACAGATTCTGGAAAAGGTTTTCCGCAGCATCCTTCGTGGGAGGCTCGCCGGGTCGCATCATTCTGTAAATCTCAACCAGCGCCTCGAGCCTTGTAGTCGATGGATCAATTCTCAACGTATTCGAGATGTAAGGACCCTGGTCCAGATCATTTACATAGAGCGTCTGGATCGCGTCAATTTTCTTTTCGATCAGGCTTTCAACGATCTCGGCCGTCAGCTCGTCATTAGCATTGGCGATCAATTCACCTGTGTCGGTATCGACGATGTCATGCGCAAGAATCTTACCTTCCAGATATTCCCTGGGAACGGCAATCGCCTTTACGGTCGACTTTTCCATTTCGCGAACGTGTCGAGCCGTAATCCGTTTACCGTCCTCGATAATCAGCTTGCGTCCGACCTTGATATCAAAAGTTGCGGTTTCGCCGCGAAGACGCTTGGGGACCAGCGTCATTTTGATTTCTTTTTCAGACAGAGAAAAATCATTTTTTTCGAAGAAGATATCGAGCATCTCATCGTTGGTATAGCCGAGTGCGCGAAGAATAATTGTCACCGGCAATTTTCGCCGACGATCTATTCGCGTAAAAACGGAGTCTTTCGCATCGAATTCAAAATCGAGCCAGGAACCGCGATACGGAATAATTCGCGCAGAAAACAGCAATTTGCCCGACGAGTGCGTCTTGCCCTTGTCATGATCAAAGAAAACACCGGGTGACCGGTGCAACTGAGACACGATGACGCGCTCGGTACCGTTGATCACAAACGTTCCGTGATCAGTCATCAAAGGCATTTCCCCGAGGTAGACTTCCTGCTCGCGAACTTCCTTGACGGCTTTCTTGCTACCTTCTTTGTCATAAATGATCAGGCGCACCTGAACCCGCAGCGGCGCCGCATAGCTCAAGCCGCGCGACTGGCACTCTTTGACATCGAATACGGGCTCGCCGAGGCGATAACTGCTGTACTCAAGTGCCGCGGCGCCCGAATAACTAACAATCGGAAAAACGCTCTTGAACGCGGCATGGAGCCCAAAGTTTTGCCGAGATTCCAGTTCAATTTCTTCCTGCAGAAATTTCCGGTAGGAATCGAGTTGAATCGCCAGCAAGTATGGAACTTCCAGAACACTGGGTCGTTTACCGAAATCCTTACGGATTCGTTTTTTCTCGGTAAATGAATACGCCATTTAAGGATAACCTCTGTGACTACTGGTTACTGCGTCACCTGGACGCAAAAGCGGACGACAGCCGGCGGCATTGGCCACCCACTGCAATCACGTTGAGCCGACATCCGTAGATGATCAATTCGGCTACTTAACTTCGACAGCAGCGCCTGCTTCTTCCAGCTGCTTCTTGACCTCTTCCGCCTCGTCCTTCGGAACGCCTTCCTTGACGGTTGCGGGAACGCCTTCGACCATGTCCTTGGCCTCTTTCAGACCGAGTCCGGTGATCGTTCGCACCGCCTTAATGACGGAGACTTTGTTTTGACCGAAGCTTGACATCACGACGTCAAATTCAGTCTGTTCCTCGGCTGCTGCAGCATCGGCACCGGCGCCCGGCGCGGCCGCGACAGCAACCGGCGCAGCGGCAGATACGCCCCACTCGTCCTCAAGCATCTTGACGAGCTCGACGACTTCCATGATCGGCTTTGCGCTCAACTCTTTGAGCAGATCTTCATTAGACATTGCCATTTCTTACACTCCTGAAATTGTTAGTTACTCAAATTAATAAATGATGAATAGTTCGTCTTCGCGCTCAGGCCGCAGGGCCGGATTCGCTCCGGGCTCCGAGAACGCGTGCGAACATGCCAGCGGGTTCGGCCAGAGTTCTGACCAGCTGCGTCAAAGGTGCCTGCAGCACCCCCAGCAATATGGACCGGGCCTGATCCAGATTCGGCAGACTTGCCAGACGCGACAGGTCTTCGGGGCCATACAGAACCCCACCGATCGCGACCGCTGTAGTCGCCAGATCTTCGTTATCCTTGGCGAATCCCTTGACCACCCGCGCGGCTGCGCCAGGGTCTTCCCGGGAAAAAGCCAGCAGGATTGGCCCCCGCAGCACCTCCGTCAGACATTCGAACTCAGTGCCCTCGATAGCTCGTTTGGCCAAGGTGTTCTTTACAACCCGCACGTAGACGCCTTCGTCGCGGGCCCTGGCCCGAAACTCAGTCATCTGCGCAACGCTGAGTCCACGGTATTCGGCTGCAACAGCCGATTCCGAACTGGCGGCCACCTGATTAACCTCGGCGACAAGAGCCTTCTTGTCTTCGAGTATGAGTGCCATCGTTTTCTCCTAGCTTCGTTGTCACAATGCAACCGTGAATCATTTCACGATCAACCAATATGGCGTCCGTCACCAGAAAAACCTGATTCGAGTAACACCATCTGCGCAGGCCAACAATCAATTAAGGCGCGGGCCATAAGCCTTTGCCACCTGCGGTCTTAGATGCTTGCGATCTCTCGCTGCTGCACTTACGCAGCACTTCTTCCTAAAAAGTCTTCAGCTACACCGTCGAATGATCCACCAGTACACCGGGGCCCATGGTCGACGACAGGGTCATCCGCTTGAGGTATTGCCCTTTAGCAGATGACGGCCTTGCCTTTAACAGGTCGGCAAGCAACGCGGCCAGATTTTCCTTCAGCGCACTGACCTCGAAATTCACTTTACCAATCGTGCAGTGGACGATACCCGCCTTGTCGGCCCGGAAACGGACCTGGCCGGCCTTCGCGTTCCTGACCGCCGTCTCGACATCCTGAGCAACCGTTCCGACTTTCGGATTCGGCATCAATCCACGCGGCCCTAAAACCTTTCCTAACTGGCCGACGACCCGCATCGCGTCCGGCGTCGCGATCACGGTATCGAAGTTAATGTCGCCGCCCTTCATCTGTTCTGCCAAATCATCCAAACCTACGACATCCGCGCCAGCAGCCTTCGCCTTTTCGACGTTATCGCCCTGGGTGAATACAGCGACTCGCACCTCTTTACCGATGCCATTCGGCATGATGGTCGAGCCCCGCACGGCCTGATCCGATTTCTTCGGATCGATCCCTAAGTTCACCGAAACATCAACCGACTCCGTAAACTTGGCACTGGCCAATTCCTTGATGAGCGCCAGCGCATCCTCCACAGCATGGAGTTCAGTCCGGGACACCTTTTCGCTAAACGCTTTCGTCCGTTTGCTCGGCTTCGCCATGTCAGACGCCCTCCACGTCGAGGCCCATACTTCGGGCACTGCCAGCGATGGTTCGCACGGCCGCATCCATATCTGCGGCGGTCAGATCCGGATCCTTGGCCTTCGCAATTTCTTCCAATTGCGCGCGGGTTACTTTCCCGACCTTGTTTGTATTCGGCTCACCACTGCCTTTCGCAATGCCAGCCGCTTTCTTCAACAACACAGCCGCCGGTGGCGTCTTCCGGATAAACGTAAAGCTCCGATCACTGTAAACCGTAATAATCACCGGAATCGGCATGCCCGGCTCCATGCTCTGCGTTTCGGCATTGAATGCCTTACAGAACTCCATGATATTGACGCCATGCTGGCCGAGCGCGGGACCGACTGGCGGGCTTGGATTCGCTTTACCTGCGGGAACCTGCAGCTTTATATATGTTTCAACCTTTTTTGCCATTTTTCACCTCTCCGGGTACCAGCGCCGTCAGGCTCCCCATCGATATAAAACTGGTGTCAGACACCAATTATCTCCACAAACAATTGGTGTCTGACACCAATTTTTCAGTTCTTTTCGACCTGCGTAAACTCCAACTCCACCGGTGTTGAGCGTCCGAGGATCTGGACAGCAACACGCAGCTTGCTCTTATCGTAATTAACGTTCTCGACAACTCCATTGAAATCGTTGAATGGTCCATCAACCACTCGAACAACTTCACCCGGCTCAAAGAGAATCTTCGGCCGCGGCTTATCGATACCTTCTTCGACCCGATTAAGAATCGAAAGCGCTTCCTTTTCAGAAATCGGCGCGGGCCGATCACTGGAACCGCCTATAAAACCAAGAACCTTCGGCACCTCTTTAACGAGATGCCAGGTTTCGTCATCGAGCTCCATTTCGACCAGCACATAGCCAGGGAAAAACTTCCGCTCGCTACTGCGCCTTTTGCCTTCTTTCATCTCGACAATTTCTTCGGTCGGAACCAGTATCCTGCCGAATTTCTCCTCGAGACCATTCAGCTTGATACGATCTTCAAGAGCAGACTTCACCTTCTTCTCAAAATTTGAGTACGCGTGCACGACATACCACTTCAACGCCATGCCTTAACCTCCCTGTCCCGTAACAAGCCTGGTGCCCCATAACAAGAAGAGGTCCAAAATCCAGAAAAACACACCCATAAACAATGTAAACACCATGACGGTCAGCGTCGTCTGCAGCGTCTCCTGACGGGTCGGCCACACCACTTTTCGAATTTCAATGCGCGACCCCTGGATAAAGGTCCAGAGGGCCTGACCCTGAGCCGACTGAAAAGCGATGACTGCGCCGACAGCGAACGCGACCAACACCCCCGCCACCCGTAACAGCAGCGATTCATTTTCATAGACGTAATAGGCGGCAATTCCACCTAATAGGACCGCTGCGGCCAGCACAAGTTTGACCGTATCCAGCAACCCCGGACTCGAATCTATTTTCGTATTCATACGCGTTCTGAAACGAACCCTTCACTCTCTACATTTGGCAGGCCAGGAGGGAATCGAACCCCCAACCTGCGGTTTTGGAGACCGCCGCTCTGCCAATTGAGCTACTGGCCTGTCGCGCGAGTTGACCTCAATCCGTGCTGCGCCGATTAACGCGCGACACACGAAGACCAATGTCTAACCTCGCTCCCTCTTTCCTTACTCGATAACCTCTAAATTCATAGTATCTGTCGGGACTTAGCCCTGGAGCGGCCTATTCCTCCGCGAAATGGCTCGCTGCGCTGCGCTTTATTTTCGCTGAGGAACATGCCGATTCAGGGCGATTACTCGCTCATTCGATAATTTTCGCCACCACCCCTGCACCCACGGTGCGGCCGCCTTCCCGGATCGCAAACCGCAACCCGTCTTCCATCGCGATCGGTGCGATCAATTCAACCTTCATCTGGATGTTGTCGCCCGGCATCACCATCTCCGTGCCCTCCGGCAACTCCACCGCGCCCGTCACGTCCGTCGTGCGGAAATAAAACTGCGGCCGGTAACCCTTGAAAAACGGCGTATGTCGACCACCTTCGTCTTTCGTCAGAATGTACACCTCGGCCTCGAACTTCGTGTGCGGCGTGATCGACCCCGGCTTCGCCAGCACCTGGCCGCGCTCGACTTCTTCTCGCTTCGTGCCGCGTAACAGCACACCGACGTTGTCACCCGCCTGACCGTCATCCAGCAACTTGCGGAACATCTCCACGCCCGTGCACGTCGTCTTCACCGTGTCCTTGATGCCGACAATCGCAACTTCATCGCCGACCTTGACCACGCCACGCTCGATACGGCCCGTCACCACCGTGCCGCGACCCGAAATCGAGAATACGTCCTCGACCGGCATCAGGAACGCGCCGTCTATCGCCCGCTCCGGCTGTGGGATGAAACTGTCCAGCGCCTCAACCAGCTTCTCTACCGACTGCGTGCCAATCTCGCTGTCGTCGCCTTCCAGCGCCTTCAACGCACTGCCGATAATGATCGGCGTGTCGTCGCCCGGAAACTCGTAGGTCGATAACAGGTCGCGTACTTCCATCTCAACCAGTTCCAGCAACTCCTCGTCGTCCACCATGTCCGCTTTGTTCAGGTACACCACGATATAAGGCACGCCCACCTGGCGCGCCAGCAATATGTGTTCACGCGTCTGCGGCATCGGCCCGTCCGCCGCAGAGCACACCAGGATCGCGCCGTCCATCTGCGCCGCGCCCGTGATCATGTTCTTGATGTAGTCCGCGTGGCCCGGACAGTCAACATGCGCGTAGTGACGTTTGTCTGACTCGTATTCCACGTGGGCCGTCGCGATCGTGATGCCGCGCTCTCTTTCTTCCGGCGCCTTGTCAATCTCATCAAACGCCGTGATGTCGCCACCGTGCTTCGCCGCCATCACCTTCGTCAACGCCGCCGTCAGCGTCGTCTTGCCATGATCCACGTGACCAATCGTACCCACGTTGACATGCGGCTTCGTTCGTTGAAATTTCTCCTTAGACATCAGCTTCTCCAGTGCCCCTAAGTTATACCAGTGTTATTCAGTTTTTATTGGAGCCCACAACCGGACTTGAACCGGTGACCTCTTCCTTACCAAGGAAGTGCTCTACCACTGAGCTATGTGGGCTGGAAGAAAAACGGTGTCAGACACCATTTCTCTAAGCCAATCTATAAAACCCTTCACGCGCCCCGGAAAAATGGTGTCTGACACCGCTTTTCTTCCTGGAGCGGGTGATGGGAATCGAACCCACATCATCAGCTTGGAAGGCTGAGGTTCTACCGTTGAACTACACCCGCTTAACTGGCTCATCCTTCCAATTCAATTCTATTTCGATGGTCGTGCAGCAAAGCTATCGCCACACCCGCGTAAGGCCGCTTAAATCTCAAACGCGCCTGATTATTCTTAATATATCTAGTGGATCGTTGGCCCCGTGACAAAACCGAGCTGAGCATAAACCGCACACTCCCACGCAACCTAAATCCTCCACCAGCCGCAATTCTGGTGGAGGGGGTAGGATTCGAACCTACGAAGGCATAGCCAGCAGATTTACAGTCTGCCCCCGTTGACCGCTTGGGTACCCCTCCGTGAAACCGAGCCGGCTATTTTCCGGCCCGAACATCGCCATGTCAACTGAAAAGAACGCCTGGAAGACCCGTTTACGGCCCGGCGACCACGAATTCCCGAATCCCGACCGATTTTCCAGTGTGATCGTCACTTGCTGACGGCGGCTACGGGCGGCCGTTTCCCCTGGATAGGTCATGGAAATATGCCGGAGGAGGGATTCGAACCCCCGACCACCTGATTACAAATCAGGTGCTCTGCCAGCTGAGCTACTCCGGCGTTGTCTGCAATGGGTCAGGGCTGGATTCTAGCATCGACGACCGCATCTGCCTTGCACGGCAGGCTTTCGGCCCGAAGAATCTGATTTGACGTGAGCTCGATATCACTGAGATCGAAAGGCTGTGCGCCTGGCATTTCGACCGTGAGCCAATGCTCGACTCCGGGATGAAAACGGTCCGTGGTCTCGGGCTCCAGGTCTAATTCCCGGGCCAATCCGGCAACCCGGTCGGCACCCTTGCGGCTGCGAAATACGCCAAGCGATATATTGATGGTCGGCTCGGTCTGGAATATATAGGCGTCCACCAATCCCGCGTTGATCAGTAGATCCACAGTTTCTGCGGCTTTTTTGGCCGTCTTCAGATCAACCAACTGTACCCAGTAACCGACCCAGATCTCGCCGACTTTGCTGGTTCTGCGGACCGTGAAGTCAGCGGCGTTGAGCTGTCGGCCCACCGAATCCGCAACATCGACTTCAGCAAACGGCCCAATCCGGGTGCACTGACCCCGGTCGCCGGTATCGTCGTCCGAGTCGGTCACGCTCGGAGCAACGGCCTCGGCGGTGGCTGCGTCGCCGGTATCCGCAGCATCATTGAGCAGGACGAGTTGAGGCCCTTCAGCCGAACTCATGCGTGCCGGGTTGACTACGTCAGGCGGCACGACCCAGCTCTTCCAGGCCAGCAACAGGATATTCGCAAGCAGTAACCCCAGCACAATGTTTCGCACGATCAATTCTCCGCAACCATTCGCGGCCGGTCAGCCGGGCGAATAAATCACGAGGCCTTCCAGAACCAGTAACGGACGGTGGTCCAGTTGCGTGCTGATTTTCGGCATGATCCGTCCGGCATCACCGCCGGTCAAAACCAGGACACTATCGCCGTATCGGCTGCTCAGTCGTTCCTTGCAGCGTTCGATCAACCCACAGATTGCCGTCAGGCCCCCTCCGTCGATCGCTTCAGCCGTGCTCCGGCCAAGGAACAGGTTTTCGGCCTCACCAACCCCGCTCTGTGCTCCGACCCGATTTTCGATATCGCCCGTGTCGCTGACCAGTGCACGCCTCATCAGGTCCAGCCCCGGCACGATTAAACCGCCGAGATGAACACCGGCGCCATCGACCTGATCGATCGTAACGGCGGTGCCGACGTCGACTACACAAACGGGTTGATGATAGCGCTCGAAAGCGGCCAGAATCGCGAGCCACCGGTCGACACCCATCTGACGGTAATCATGATACCCGTTCCGGACAGGGCCAGCGGATGCCTGGGTTTTCGCGAATTCGATCGCCAATTTCCAACGCGCGTGCACGGCATCGGCGATCGCTTTTCTCATGGTGTCGCCGGCCACGTTGGCGGCCCGGACGGAATCCGGTTTTGCGTCGAATTGGCCGAGGAACTCGAGTACACGGCTCGGATCCTGTCCCCGGTGGACGAGCTCCCCGCTGACCTCAAACGCCCCGTCCACCAGTGTCGCCCACTTGATCCGCGTGTTGCCGATGTCTATTAGTAGTTTCATTGGGGTAGATTCAATGGGCCGGCCGCAGCGTGACCTCGCCGGATACGATTTGACGCGTCCGACCATTCTCCTTCAGTAACAACGCCCCGTCCGCACCTATGCCGGCGGCAACACCGCTAAACACCTCCGGGCCGATACGCACCGTCACCTGTTTGTCGCGCATAGAATCGTAACTCCGCCATTCGTCTACGAATCGGGCGAACCCCGTGTCAGCAAAGGCCACCAGCATCGAATGTTGTTCGCTGATGATGTCTGCCGCAATCGCGTTGCGCGAGATCTGTTTTTCGGCAACCAGCTCGCGCAATCCCGTTGGCCGCAACCCTTCGCCGGGAGACAAATCGCTTCTCAGTCTTACCGACACATCGAAATTGATCCCCACGCCTATTATGACGCTGATCGGCCCGCCCGATTCGCCCTGCACATCAACCAGCAGCCCACCCAATTTGCCACCGCCGGCGACGATGTCGTTGGGCCACTTCAGCCCGAATCCAACGGGCTCCAACGTGCGAAGCGCGCGGGTCACGGCCACGCCGGACGCCAGACTCAAGGCCGGCAAATCCCGCGGTACGACGCCAAAACACCAACTGACCGACAGGCACAGGCCGCTACCAAATGGCGACAACCACTCGCGCCCCCGGCGTCCGCGTCCGCCGGTCTGATATTCGGCGAGGACCGCGCGCATTTGACCCGGTTCAGGTGATGGCATCGACCGCAAGCGTTCACTCGTGGAATCCGTGACCGTGAAAACGTCCAGCGATTCCAGATTCAACGACTCGTGCAAATTTTCCCGGATCGCCGCCGGGTTCAGCAGTTCGAGCGGCGCCTCGAGTTTGTAACCACGCCCGGGTACGGAGGACATATCGAGACCGATAGATTGGAGTTGGTGCAATTGTTTCCACACGGCCGTTCTCGAACAACCCAGTTCACGTGCCAGGGCGGCGCCGGAATGCACACGCCCGTCTGCGAGCAACCGGGCCAATTCCTCCCTGGTACCCACCGAATCAGCTATCTCAACGCCGCAACAACATCGCGCTTTCGAGCCGGTTTTCCCGGCCTTGGCGCATACGTTGAATATTTGAGCGATGAGTGAAAATGATGAACGCCGCCAACACCACCAGAAATACGACCATCGAACGCGACTGCGTGAATTGCGTCGCGGCGAGATAGACCGGCAGTACGATGATCGAACTCATCGTCGCCAGACCGACGTAGCCGCTGAAAATCAGCACCGTTGCGAACACGATCGCGCCCGGTATCAGCAGCACCGGAGCGATCGCCAACAACACACCAACCGTCGTTGCCGCGCCCTTCCCTCCGGCAAAATCAAACCAGACCGGATAGCAATGACCGGCGATGGATGCCCCGGCACAGGCGAGCATCAACCAGGTTCTGGACACTTCCGGATCCAGCGGGATACCCGGCAACGCCAGCGCCGGCAGAAAATGCGCGGGTACGTAGCCTTTACCAATATCGATAACCATTACGAGCAAGGCGAACCATTTACCCTGGGTACGCAACGCATTTGTGCCACCCGGGTTACCACTGCCGGCCGCGCGAATATCAACACCATAAAGCCGCCCGATGACCAGGCTACCGTTCAGCGACCCAAGCAGATAGCTAACCAGCACTTTAATTCCCAGTTCCAGCATGATTACTCGCCTAACCCATCGTTTGACCCATGGTCTATCCCATTGCCTAACCATTGGCGCTGCCGCAATACCGCGGCCTCATCAGAATCCGGATCCACCGTGAGATAACAGGTGTTTCGCGGCGGCACGACCGCCAACACCGGCACTCGGACCCATTGATCGCGGCGAAAAACATCGATCGAGACCGTCTGATCGCCCTGAATGCGATCCAGTACGATCTGCAGGTTTCCTGCCGTAACCCGGTATCCATCGAGCGCAATCCATTCGTCACCGGCGGACAGACCGGCTTTGATTGCTGGCCCGTCGGCAAAGATGTGCTTGATCATTACGCGATCGCCATGCGTCCGCGTTCCGAACCCGAGCCAACCCCCCGGGCGATTTTCACGCTTGCCAGGGCGCCCTCCCCGGTCGGATTCGGATTCCATCGCACGCATATTCAGGCACACACCGAATTGGGCCAGCAATATCCCGACCGGAAGATCTACCGTCGTTCGCAAAGACTGTTTGAAAAACTCACTTAAATTTAAGCCCGAAACTTCTTCTGCTACGCGTTCCAGACCGCCTTCCGCGAGGCCTCTCGACGCCTCCATGCCGTATTTTTGCCACAGGGTCCGCATGACGTCATCCAGAGAGCACTGTCCTTCCGTCTTCAGGCGCAGCTCGAGATCGAGCGCCAACGCGACCATTGCGCCCTTGCTGTAATAGCTGACAACTGAATTCGGCGTATTTTCATCCGGCTTATAGAATTTAATCCAGGCGTCGAAACTGGACTCTTCCAAAGTCTGACGGCGCCGGCCTCGACTTCTATACACCGCGGTCAATATTCGGCCCAGCAACTCGAGATAAGAATCACGTGTAATCAGTTCACCACGCAGTAGTGCCAGGTCGTCGTAATAGGAAGTAATGCCTTCAAAAACCCACAGCTGCCGGGTATAGGCCTCCCGACCGAGCGCATAGGGAATAAATTCCGCGGGGCGAATGCGTTTGACGTTCCAGAGATGAAAATACTCGTGGCTGATCAACCCGAGAAAATCCCTGTAGCTGCTCGTCATTCGGCTTTGCCCGGAACGGGGCAAGCTGTTGCGGTCACAGATCAGTGCTGACGAATTACGGTGCTCGAGGCCGCCCGAACCCTGATTGATCGCGACGATGAGAAATACATAGCGGCTCATCGGCACCGTGCCATCAAATAGCTGTGCATGTACGGAGCAAATCTTCTGCATGTCCCGCTCGAGCCGGGCCATATTGATATTGTCGTGACCGGTCACGGCAATGACGTGCTCGGCATGCGCAACTTCAAACCGGCCGAAAGACAACGGGCCCATTAAAACCGGATGATCGATGAGCGCTTCGTAATTCGCTGCAAAGAATGCACCGAATTCATCGTCATTGCCGGTCACCCGCTCGAGACCGGTCGCCACTTTCCAGTCCGAAACCGCCTGGCCCGGTGGCGGTGCGAGGTGCAAAACGCAACTTTCGTCGCCCAGCCCGTGGAATTCGAAAAGAAGACAGACACCGTTAAAAAAAGCGTGCCCACTGTCGACAAAAGCACCTCGAACCGAGAGATCGTTGGCGTAAATTTCGGCGTTGATCATCAGGGGCCCATCGACCGGCGCTGCTTTCCAGGTGGATTTATCGGTCTTCCATACCGCGACACTCTGTCCGTCCAGCGTCGCTTCGACCTTGATCACATGCCGGGCGTAGTCGCGGATCAGGTAACTTCCCGGAATCCAGGCCGGCATGGAAAATACCTGCCCACCGGGGTCCGGTTCTTCGATGCGGCAGGTCACCGTAAAAACATGCCCACCCGGATCGCCGGGACAGACGTGATAAACGACGGCAGCATGATCGAGATCAGGATTCATCGCGTCACAAAGTCTCCGGCTCGGACATTTCCGGTTCAGACATTTTAAGAGTCAGGCACTTGGCGGAGCCACCGGATTTCAGAAATTCAGTCAATGGCGTTTCATGCAATTGGAACCCCAGATCATTCAGCCGCTTTTTCAGTGAGGTTGAAAACCTGTGGGCAAAAATATGCTGGCCAACGTTGACGGCGTTGCAGGAAAAGTTGGCGGCAGCCTCCGCATCTATCGGTATACGCCTGTCAGCCGCAACGCGCTGTTCGATTGCGGCCACCGAATCGGCGTCAAATGCGTCCGGATAGAAAAGCAGGAAGCCTCCGGACAACGGGCAAAAACACGTGTCGATATGATAGAAACGCGGATCCGTGAGTCGAATAGAAACGACCTCATAGTCAACCCAGCCGTCAAGATACGGATGCGCAGCGAGCTCCGTACGAAAACCGTAACCGGTCCATAACCATGGACCCTTGCGGTCGATCAGACAATCCCCCGCCCCTTCAAAACCGATGTCGTCCGGCAACACCTTTAAATCGAAACCACGATCCGCGAACCACTGCTTGATATAGGGTTCTTCCGGGCGCCGCTCGTGCGGCATGAAGTGACTTGGAACTACCGTGTTACCACAAATAAACCCCGCATTCGCCGTAAACACCAGGTCCGGCAAGTCCGGGTGTGGCTGCATCAGTTCGATGTCCGCGACAGTCGCCAGCTCATCGTGGAACTGTTGCCACTGGCTCTTCGCAAGGCTCAGGTCCAACGTCCCCTCATTGCCGGCCATCCACGGATTGATCGCGTAATCGACCGAAAAATAATCCGGTGGGCACATTAGGATTCGATGTGTTTGCTCAGCAGCCATATCACTCGTTTTTATTTACGGCCGGCGGACTGGACCGGGGCAAGAAAACCTCTGCCACCATGCAACGTACGCTTCCACCACCCACGCTTTCGATCGTTTCTATCGAAACCGGCAGAATACGACCATGTTGACCCAGCAGCTCCAGCTGTTCACCCGACATCCCGCCATGCGCTGATCGCGACATGACAATGACCGAAGCACCGGGCGCCTCCCCCAACTCGACAATGTTTCCCGCGAAACTCTCCATCTGCGCCAGGGAAATCTTGATGACGTCACGGCCCGTGGCCGTCAATCGCGACAAAACTGCTTCACGCTTGCGGGCATCAACAATGGCATCGGCACAAATCACAACAAATTTCTCACCGATGCTCATCATGACATTCGTGTGATAGATGACGCCAGCGTGTGAATCGACCGCCTCGAACGCGCATATTTCGTAACCCGTATGCTGAGCAAAGTCACCCAGCACTGTCATATGGGTGCGACTCGACAGGGCCGCATAGGCCATCCGGTGAGGACGATCCAGCACCATACTGCCGGTCCCTTCCAGAAATAGCCCACGATCTTCCCATAACGAAAGATCGATAATCTCCCGAATATAGAAATCCTTTTCCGCGGATAGCGATTCCACGATATCGGTACGGCGCTCCGCGCGGCGATTGGGTGATTCCATCGGATACAAGAAAACGGTCCCATCGGCGTGAAACGACGCCCAATTATTCGGAAACACGGCGTCGGGCTTGACCGGCGAATCGGTATCCTCGAAAACGATCGGATTCACCCCCGCCGTTTCAAGCACCAGCACCATGTCGTCGAATTCCGAGACTGCCCGGGTCCGGATATCGTCCGCCGATCCGGTCGATGTCTGCTGGAAAAAGTTTGACGTCGAAGTTTCCGCGTTGGGCCCGAAAAAATGCGGGCGAACCAGAATGATGTGCGCGGTAATTTGCCTTTCGTCATCCATGGTCATCGACCATTCGGCTCCTGGCTATGCGTCGTCCGCCGACGCCTGATCCGCCAATTCCTCGACCTGCTTCGCCGTCTGCCCGATCGCCAGAAATTCAGGTTTGAATTGATCGCCCTTGCCGATATGTACGGGGTGCACTTCGTACTCGAGTGCGCACTCTTCCAGCATGATCGACGCTTTCCATCCGTTCGGGGTCGGCCAGTAATATAAGTCGATCATGATTCAGTGCAGCCTCTTCTTAATTGCATTCATTTTATAGCCAATCGATACGATATAGGGGCGTCCGTCATACCGAACCGGTGCATTTTCGAGGTAAATCGTATCCGCGGCGACCTCTGATAGACTCAGCAGCCGGGCGTAGGGGTTTTTCAGCGTATCAGAGGGTCCACAGTTGCATCCGACATTCTCTCCACGCAGGCGGACGGGTGGTTTTCGTTCCGTGTCATATTTCGTCAACCGCTGGATTCTTCAACGCCCTTTTCTGTTGGCGCGGTCCCCGGACTTCGATCTGAAACTAAAAGTTAAAACTGAAGATGTCGTTGGCCGGCATTTATATAAATACCAGATCCACGAGCCCGAGTTGAGCGCGTTCCTTGCCCGCGAACTGAGTTTCGAGCCGGGCGACGTCATCATCGACATCGGAGCGAATATTGGATGGTATTCGTTAATTTTCGAGCGCCTGGTTCCCGACGGCGTCAATATTTTTTCCTTCGAACCGGATCCGCTGAATTTTCAATTGCTGGAGCACAATCTTCAATTAAATGCCGCGACTAAAGTAACGGCGATTCAAAAGGCGTTGTCCAACGAAGACGGCGAACAAACCCTTTATCAGCACGACAACAAGAACCTCGGCCGCCATTCCCTGCTGCCGTTGCAGGAAGGCAAATCAGTCACGGTCAGCACCACGTCACTCGATCACTTCTGGAACGCGTATGGACTCGAATCAAGGATTCCGAGATTCATTAAGATCGATATAGAAGGGTATGAGTTGCTTGCGCTGCGCGGCGCGGATTCCGTACTCGAGCGGTGTCCGGCAATCCTGTGCGAATATTCACCGGCCTATATGCGCCAGGGCGAAATCAATCCGGGTGATCTGATTGATCTGTTGACCGGATACGGTTATCAACCCCATGAAATGATTGCGGGCAGCATGGTGTCCGTCGATGCGAATTCCTTACGCGATCTCGATCGCATGACGGACCATTACTGGAAAAAAAGCGTTTAAGCATTGTGACTGTCCGGTCTATCCGGGGCGGTCCGGAGCGTTCTCCTTCTCTCCGGCACGGTCAGCGTAAGGCATCATATATTTGAAAAAGACGCCATTTGCCTCGCACACGGCAATGACCAAACCCCTCCACCCATCGAGAATTCCGAGCTGAAAAAAATAAGTGCGCAGAAATGCCCAAAGACTACGAAAGAAAATCGCCCCCGGAGAATAAATATGTCGTTTCTCTTTTCGTCTGAGTTCTGAATAACGCTCGATCTTGATCAGGAAATCTCCGATCTCGCGAATGGCATCATGAATGAGTACACCGTCGAGCTTCACTATGACCCCGCCCGGCGGCAATACTACATTCTCGTGGACTGCGGCCTCTGTCAGGCCGGTTACTTTCCTGTTGTACAGCCGCAGCAGCCAATCATTGCCCCAGCCGGAGAATCGAATGCGCTTCCCGCGGAAGAAGTTCAGCCGGCGAATGCTGTAAACAACGCTTACAGAGTCCCAATCTATCGCTCTGATGCTCGCGAGTAATTCAGGAGTCACCCGTTCGTCACAGTCGACTGACAAGATCCAGTCGTTTGTGGCCAGACTCGCGGCATGGTTTTTTGTAGGTCCGTAGCCGAAAAATTCGCCTTCGTGGACGATGACGTTAGGAAATCCCCGGGCGATTTCGACCGTTCTGTCTTCAGAACCGTTGTCGTATACAACCACTTCCTGAAAATCGGCCAACGCCTCTAACGTATTCGCTATATCAGCTTCGGCGTCGCGACTGATAAGAACAGCGGATATCGGGATTGGATTTGGCACGCGATAGACGGCTGAAATGGGTAACAAGAATTCTGCTTGATTAGACGAACAGTGGCAACGATTAATGTGAGGCGTCCAGCCAGGGTGCAGTCAGGTCCAGACTCACGTTCCAAAGACGTTCCGCCACGGCCTTATCCCAACGTATTGGAACCGGTACCTTACCATCGCCGTGAGACTTCAGGAAAAATGCACCTGTAATTTCGTCCGCATCTGAATCAGTCGCGAGATAGACCGGTGTAATAGCTCCGTCCTCAGCCGATCGCATACCTGGTCTCATTTGCATGATTCGCGTCTCACCAAAGTCCCGATTTCCAGTCAACAAATCTGTGTCGATCAGCCCCGGACAAAATGAATTCGATGTCACACGGCTATCCGCCAGCTTTACTGCCAGATGATTGCTGAACAGGAAATTTGCCAGCTTACTGTTTGCATAGGCTGACCAGCCGTCAAAATAATTTTCTGCATTAAGATCGTCAAACGAAATGCAGCCGCCTCCCATGGCCGATGAAGAATTTATTGCAATCCTTGCGGGCGCGCTGGAGATCAGCGAATCCAATAACAGGTTGGTCAACAAAAACGGAGCGAGATGGTTAACGGCAAACGTCAGCTCAAACCCATCCTGGCTTAGCTGCCGGTGGTCAGTCAATAGACCGGCGTTATTGATCAGAACATCAAGTGAGAAGAATCGTTGTTTGAAATCGCGGGCAAGCGCAGAAACTTCAGTGAGCGACGCAAAATCGGCGAGTAAACTATAAATATCCGGATTGCCGGAGCTGGCCTTGAGTTCCGCCTGTGTGCGCTCCGTTTTCACCGGATCCCGCCCGTGAATAACCAGTGTCGCGCCGGCGGACGCGAGCGCATGGGCCGTGGCTTTGCCGATACCATTGGTCGCCCCGGTCACGAGACAGACTTTTCCTTGCATCACGGGCTAAACCAGAAATTCCCGACGTCGCATCACCATCGATCGATGTGCACGATATCTTCGACCGGCTTGCGTAAGGATTTCTTGAATTCCGTCCCCTTGGAATACGCGGTCGCAATCAATGCGACCTGGGTCACCCGGTCGTGCGGAATATCCAGAATCTCCGCAGCTTCTTGTTCATACATCAGATGCGCGGTAGTCCAGGCTGTGCCCAGACCACGTACCCTTGCCGCAAGCATAAAACTCCATGTCGCCGGAAGGACCGATCCGTAAACACTTGCCAGTCCGACACTGGCAAATTTTCCGGTCATTTTGTCGACCCGCCCGCGGATACAGGGAATGACGTGCACGGGGACCCGCTCCAGATTGTCGGCGAGATAGTCAGCCGAATTGGCCACGCGGCCAAACTGATCCTTGCGTATACCTGCCGGCTCTTTTGCGAAAAGATCGAAGACAGAACCTGGCGACTTCTTGTAAATTTTCCATGCCTTTCTATATAACCCCGCCAACGCAGCACGGCGCTCGGAATCTGTCACCACGACAAAATTCCAGCCCTGTGTATTACCGCCCGTCGGCGCCTGAAGCGCGATTTCGATACACTCTTTAATGAGCTCGACGTCTACCGGCCGCTCAAAATCCAGGCGCTTGCGCACCGCGCGGGTCGTCGTCAAAACTTCATCTACAGTAAGATCCAGCATACTCATGTGACCCATCGCCGTATCACAGAACCTAACCTCATCTTAAGAAATGGTGCCCGGGGCCGGACTCGAACCGGCAAGGAGTTTCCTCCGAGGGATTTTCATACCATCTACAGCTTTCACTGCTGCGCTTTGCACTTCCTGTGAGTCAGTGAAAGCACATTTGTGGTCTGGACTTTCTCTTTACCCTATCGCGGCCAGGAACAACGCCACGACATAGGCAGGAGCCGTCAAGTCTCTACACTTTTCCAGAAAACCAGGGATGACCCTGCTTTCGGACTTAGCTCGGGATTGCCACCACCCAGAGGTGCTGAGGTTTCCCCGAATTTGACTCCATTCACACCAACCGTTTCCGTGCTGGGTGCTCAACAGATTAAGTCCCTTGCGTCTACCAATTTCGCCACCCGGGCCTGCGGGTATTGTATGCGATTTTGGCTTCAATCTGGTTCGACAATTTTCGACGATAAAGCAACAGCCACAAAATCCACAGACCCGGAATACTCATACTATTGCTACCCCCAGGCGGCGTATTCGCCGGGTCCAGAGGAAAGTCGTCCTGCTGATCCGGCACACCGTCGTTGTCATCATCAGTATCAGCGTTGTTGCCGATTCCGTCTCCATCGGTATCCAGCGATTCCGACGGGTCGAGCGGGAAAGCATCCACGTTGTCCAGGAAAGCATCGCCGTCGGTATCCGGATTATGCGGATCGGTGCCGGCTTCAAACTCCGACCGGTTAATCAGCATATCCCCATCGGCGTCGCCAAAGGCATCCGATGAATCGTTCGGATCCAACCCGTTATCGGTTTCCCATTCGTTGGGCATGCCATCGAGATCCGCATCGGGAAATCGAAATGCCGCAAGCGCCGCTGCCGTATTATTGATGCTGCGAACAGCATCGGCTGAATTGAGCGGGTCGATATCGAAATCGATTCCCGTAGGCTCTCCACCGAACATGATCCGCGGATTCGAAAACTGCCCGATTTTCGAGAAACTGCAACTGCTCGCGGCGGCCATAATGGTGCGCAAATTGATGCCGCAGTAACCCCAGCTATACGGATAAAAAGGGGGGAAATCCGGATCATCGCAAGCTCCCGCATCTCCGCGGTCGTGGCAAATGCCCTGGTTGTGACCGACTTCGTGAGCCAGCGTGCCGCTGGAAAGGCATTTTGGTTCTATGACGCTGAACATAGAAGATCAAAATCTTCGAATGGAACACCGCCATAGGGCCTAAAGGCCAGACCGCAGGCATCGGGATCATTCTCCAGGGAAATCAGCGTCACGAGGTCGGCACCGTAAATATCTCTCCAGGTGTGCACCTCGTCGATAGACCCGTCGCTCTGATCCCCGAGCTGCATTATCGTCTCGGACAAGTCACCGGTCGCGATGAAATCAACCTCTGCCAAGTGCACGACGTTAAGCGCTATATCGATCCCGCTATCGATGTAGGCCTGATTGGTCGCGATAACCGCGTCCTGCAGAACGGATTCGGTAATCGTCGAATTGCCGTAGTGATTGCTCACGGCCGGGGTATATAACAGCATGATGTCTTGCACGACTGGGCCGTCTGCGGCGGTCACCGCCGAAGCAAGCGCGTTCAAACGCGCCGTTTCTGTCGTTGCTTGAAGTTTCGGATTCAGTATCGGGGCCTGCGTCGGACCGAGCTTTGGGGTCAGCGGTGCGCCCGGGGGCGGCAGGGCGTCCGTGTCCACTTCATAGAGCAGCGTGTCTCCGGAAGGCGACGGTCTGATTTCGTAGAGTCTTTCTCCGTCATTCAAAAAACCCGTGGTCTCGCCATCCCGATGACTTATGACGGCGAGGCTGCCGGGCCTGCCTTCAAATCTGCCGACCCAGGATCGTTATTCGACCGTTCCGGATCGTCCGGCTACGCCTGGCTGCACGAACGGTGCCGTCCGGTAAGTGAAAAACAAGACGGTCCTTATTGAGCCCCGGCGACTGAATTTTTACCCGTGCTCCTCGACCCGCCATTGCATGGGATGGCAGGTCCTGGTCAGCGGCGGCCGACAGGTAGGACATGACTTCGCTTTCGGCCGCGACCTCGGCCAGGAGTACGGGGGTAAAACCGGTGATTAAAAATGCCAATGTAGAAACCGCGAGCATCCTTGGCATAACAATAATCTTCGAGCAATTCATGATCCGTAAATGTCCGTCGTCGATAGTCCTGGGCCAGTTGGACCGGCCATACGGAATTTAACCTCGTATAGTCCTATGTAGTGTGATTTGGGTTGCAAAACCGTTGGTCAGAGACCTGGCTGGATGGGTTCGGGCTGAAACACGAAGACCATCATGACACCCAGGTGCCTTGCGCCGGGCAGCTTCACGAGGAAATCATTTAACCACCCGCTGCCGAACAGTTTCTTGGGGAAAACCAGCTCCGTGGAAAATGATTCCAGGCGCAGGCCATGTCTTTTTGCTGCACGCACCACGTCCTGCTTTGGCGGGGGCTTGCTGTACTCATCCCTCATTTTTAATCCGAGGCGCGTGGCTAAACTCAGGATATCCAGCCAACCGGGATTTGGCGTGGTCAGAATCAAGCGCCCCTCGTCATCCATCAGTGACCGTATATTCGAGAATGCGCTGTCCAGGTCATCGATGTACTCCAGTACATCAGGCAGCAGCACGGTCTTGAACCGTTGATCGATCCGGATACTCCCCAATTTCTGGCACTGAAAATTATGTTCGGGGTATCGCTTGCTTGCCATCGACACCATCTTTTCGCTGAGATCGATACCCACCCCGGGAACATTTGATACGGCGGCCAATATGCCCCCCGCACCACAACCGATTTCCAACAGGGGTGAATCAGTCTCTTTGGTATGCTTCCGAATTACCGAGAGAAGGGTTTCGTAATAATAGAGATTCTGCCCTTTTACATCGCCGTAGCTGTCAGCCAAGCTGTCAAACTGGGCCTTGATAGATTGTTCCCTGCCATCCATAACTCAAATACCATATAGATCCTCAGCGATCCTGTTGCTGAATCTGCGCTTGGGATCAAAGGCCAGCAAACCTTGCTTGAAGTCTTCCAGGCGCTCACCATATTGCCGTTCGATTGTATCCCGGCTAAGCCTCGAGTCCTTCGCAATATTGGTGATGCAGCCGTATTTCAAGTCAATCGCGTCCATTTCGGCGAGCACACGACGCCCGCTTGGGTTGTTGGGAACATGTATGGCCAGACAATATCCGTTTCCACTGAAGGACATGCCCTTGGCTTTCCGGCCAAACAACTTGGTATGGCAGAGCGGAACCACGGGTCTTTCACGGCAGAGTAAGTGTGCAAACTCATCGAGATAAGCCGACACGCTTTCATCTGGAATCAACGACTGATGTTCAATCAATCCCTGCGTCCCGAACATGCTGAAATAATAGAGCTTATCTGCCGACGGGTGCGTGAATTTGAAAAGTCCCATCTCCTCCTCCTTACGGAGAAGCTTCAAATGGTAATAACAACGACTTAAAAAACGCATGATGGGCGTGCCAAACACATTGACGGGTCGCGTAAAGTGAAGTCTGGAAGTGGATACGCTCGGAACAGTTTCCGGGAAAGGCGGGGCCCCGTTCACAATTCTAGCCATTTCCAGAAAACCGGGCTGGCGCCTCGGCGAAATGAAGTTTAATTCAAACCAGGCGTGGTAAAAATCATATTCGCGCCGATGCCTCAAAAACAACTCATACGATTCTTGAAGTGTGCCGAACGGCGTGCGCACAACTTCAACGCGGTTCGACCCCAAAGGATAGACCTGCAAAACTGCGCTCCGGATAACGCCGGTTAAACCGAAGCCATTGACGGTTAGATCGAAGACTTCCCGATGTTCTGCCGGCGAAAGCGTCAGAATTCCATGATCAGGGTGAAAGAGATCCAGCGACAAAAGATGATCACAGAAACATCCCTCTCGCTCGTGATTCTGCCCATGAGCATTGTAGGCGATGCAACCACCTATCGTTGCTGCAGGAAAGGACGGAACAGATTTCAGGTAGTACCCCCGGGGCGTGAGGTAAGTATAGATCTCGGTCAGGGTCTTGTTGGCGGAAACGTGAATCAAACCCCGTTCTTCATCCAGCTCCATATGACCGGGCAAGCCGGCCGACTTGATGACCCGGCTGTGTGCGCCGAATGAATTGGCTGGAATTGAAGTCCCGGAACCCCGGACAGAAAATTTTTCCCCATCAGGATAGGTCAGCGATTCCGAATACTCCACCGTGTCACACTCCTGGCCATAGGTATAATCCAGGCTCCTCAGGAGTTGCTTCACGCTCGTCCCCGCCTCTATAGCTCGGCGCAGACTTCCGCCAGGACCGAAGCGATATGCTCGATATGCTTCGGGCTCAGCAAGGAATTATTCGGAATGCGTATCAGGCCTTTGTTGGCCTGCACCCCTACGCCAACCGCTTCACAGGGGTCAGAAAAATCATAGGCAGTACAATCCCACACATCTTCTTCCATGAGGTGTATTCCGCGTTTAAACATCCGGTCAAACACTTTTTTCATGGCCCCCTCGCCGCGCACCTCAATAACATAGTACTGGTAATTCCAGAACACATCGGCGGATTCAGGCAGAACCCGGATCCGCTCGACCGATTCCAGCCGCTGGTCCAACAGGCGGGAATATTCCCTTCTTCGATTCGTCATCTCCCGGGTTCTCGAAAACTGACTCAGACCAATACGAATTTGATAGGCCGTCAAGCGGGGCCTTTCCCAGACATCAAACGGCTGCCCGTCCATCCCCAGGCCAGAATAAAGTATCTTCCGCAATAACTGAGGATCACGACGCTTGATCAAACCAAAGACTTGATGCGACAACAATGTATACAGCAGGGGATACGAGTTGAGAATGGATACGCTATTCTTTACAAAGAGTCCGATTTTGTCACTCAGACGATCAGAGAACGCGTCTGCCTGAAGCTTTCCTTTAAGGTCCTGGATCAATGCTCGATCCTTGCTGATTAAAATTCCCCCACCCAGCGTGGTAGGGACTTTCATTAAGCTACATGAAAAAATGCCTGCATCGCCGAAGGTTCCGGTAGGCTGCCCACGAAAACTTGAATCGTAGGACTGCGCGCAATCCTCAATGACATATAGATTGGCTTGCGACGCAATTTCCATGATCTCATCCATTCTTGCAGGATGACCGAACAGGTGGGTAACAATCAGGCCCCGGGTTCCGGGCGAAAGCGCCGCACGCAATTTTTCCGGATCCATCGTCAAATGGGTAGGTTCTACATCAACAAATTTTGGGATCAGGCCCAATTGACAGGCGATTTTCACGTACAGCGGGAAACCCAATACCGGGAAGATGATCTCATCGCCTTCTTTAAATTTACTTTGGAGGGTGAGATAGAAGGCCATCCTGGCCGAAGGAAAAATCAGGGGGTCATAGTCACTGAAGTCTTCCTTCAGCGACTTCACCAGCGCTTCACGTAATGGTCCTCTGGACGACGGAATTAGTCCGCGGCAAAAAGACAACATCTCTTGTCGTCGGAAATCAATCGAATAGAACGGGATAGCCATCGGATTAGAGGATTCGTTGACCGCTACCTGAAGGCCAGCAGGTTTGCGTAGACACCGATATCCGTATCAAAAACTCCCGCCCGTGCCGCATCTATGGAAAAGTCATTACCGATAAATGTGTATTGGTAGCCTGCGTTTTCCAGGGCCTGAATCAAGGCCTCAAAACTGGCACCCGACTTCTTCAACCCGTAGGGCCACACTTCCAGCAAAATTTTCAATTTCTGACTGTTTTTCAGAAGGACCTCGCCTCCTTGCAGAGCCAGAAGTTCAGCCCCCTCGATATCCATTTTGATGAAATCCAACTGGTCAGACGCGAAAACAGAATCTAGACGGACAGTTTCGACCTCATAACTCTCAGATAATACGGATTCGTCCGGATAAATCCGGTTATCCGTGTTCAGATACCTGGAGGTGTAAAAAGTTGTTGTGGAATCTTCATTCGAAACCGCGGAATTGTAAGTTCTAATATGCTTCCACTTGCGGCTCAACCTGACCAGTTTTTCATAGTTATTCTTGTCCGGCTCAAACGAATGCACGAGGCGCGTCTGCGTCCCCAACCTGGCCATGAACTCCGTGTAAGCGCCGACGTTTGCTCCGATATCTGCAACCTCCATGCCGGGGAGTGACATTGCTCTTGATCCAGGCGCGTTCCTTTCTATCTGAAATGGCCTTGTAAATACGGTAGAGCAGCCGATAAGAGAAATAGGATCGGCGATACAAAAAGTCGGCCAAATGGAGTAAAGGGCTATCTGCATTCATTGCCCGTGGACCAGCAAAAGTGGCATGGAAAAACGCCGAAATGGAAACAAAAAGTCGCTCCAATCAACCGACTCAAGCCGTGCAGAGCGCCGGTGCAAAGCGCGGTTAACAGCGTAAAAAGTCAACTCAACGGGGGCCCGGGTTGGAGTAGCAAGACGGTTATATCCAAGCGCCTCATTGTTCACATTATGCCGGGTAATCTGAGCGTATGCTCGCCTGCGGCGAGTGGATAGCAGAACAAGTCCGCGCCCAGTGGCCTCGAAAACGCCCGGATATTCGGATAACGGGTTGGCTTGGTCGAACCGAGGGGTTCTCACCGGGCTCTCCCCATCAGCTGAACCGCTGCGCGTTTCATCTGCTGGACCCGAGTCGATCGAGGCTTCTAAAATCTCCAGCCCGTTCCACATATAAAAAACGGGCCCAGACGGGCCCATTTTTTATATGGCGGAGAGGGAGGGATTCGAACCCCCGGACCGTTTCCGGTCAACGGTTTTCAAGACCGCCGCATTCGACCACTCTGCCACCTCTCCGTTGCGGATCGCGCGCCCATTCTAATGGAGCAGCGCGGTATCAGGAAGATAACAATCGACTAAAGTGGCAGGTGCAGCTCAAACTCGGCGCCACCCAATTCCGAACGGCCGACGCTCAGGGTCCCACCATAGAGTTCAATAATTTCTGAAACGACCGCCAAGCCGATGCCCTGCCCCGGAACATCACCCCGCGGTTCCGCTCGAGCGCCGCGATCCAGCACAGTTGCTGCCTCCGCGTCGGAAATTCCGGGGCCATCGTCGCTGAAGGTCAGGATCAGGTTAGCTTGGTCGGATTTCTTTCTTCCTTTCTGCACTGAACCATCGATCACGATCTGTCCGTCACACCATTTCCAGGCGTTATCCATCAGATTTCCGATCACTTCATAGAGATCGCCCTGTTCCGCCGGATAGCTGGTGCCATTAGGGATACGAATATCGCAAAGAACTTCCTTGTCGCGGTGGATCTTGCGCAGGCTGCCGGCGATTTCTTTGCAAATCGGAACAATGAGGACCGGTCGCGCAGCTAAAGTACGTGGCCCGGTAGCAGCGGCCCGGCGCAGTTGATAATCGATGACACCTCGCATTCTTCCCACCTGGTCTCGAAGGGTCGAGTCATCGGGCTCTATTTTTTGCAGCTCGCTGTGCAATACCGCCAACGGTGTCTTCAGACTATGGGCCAGATCATCCATCGTTGTCCGGAACCGCGTTATTCTTTGACGCTCTGACTTAACTAACGCGTTCATCCCCCGCGCTACACCGATCAGCTCACGCGGATATTTTTCGCTGAGCACCTCGACATCGCCGGTTTCAATCGCGGCTATTTCATCAGCCATCCGTCTGAGTGGCGCCAGCCCCCAACGCAACAAGAGCCAAATACCGAGTAACAAGGCGAGCATGACACCGGCGAACCAGCCCAACAGTTGCCTGCGTAACTGTGTGAGCTGACGATAATAAGCGGCCAGGTCCTCGCCAACATAAACCTGAAAAATGCGTGTTACGTTGGGCGTGAACTCCCAACTCACGCCGACACCGAGAACCAGTGCTTCCAGCCGTCGGCGAACTTCCGGCGCTCATACCGGCGTTCGCCCGGACGAACCGACATGCCACTCGTCAACGCAATACCGGTTGCCGACGGCGACCGCCACACGCGTTTACCACGGACATCCACAATTTCGGCAAACAGCCCGGAACCCAGAGTAGACAAACGCGAATCCGGGAGCTGCTCGGGCAAAATCAGGCGGCCGAATTCATCGGGCTCAGCAACACTGATCAGGGCCAGGACCTGAACTTCCAGTAATTCCTGTATGGCATTTTCACTGGTCTGCCGAAAAATAGTATCGAGCAAAAAGATCGTCAGCGCGAACGCCGCCAGCAGCAACACCGCCATCGAGACCAGAAGTCTTGCACTCAGGGATTTATTGCGAGCGGCCATTACCCGGGACCGTCTTCATCTCCGCTGTCCGCAATCCTATAGCCCCTGCCCCGCAGCGTCTCGATTAGATTCAGACTTCTGTCGGGATCGAGTTTTTTACGCAGCCGTGTGATCAAAACTTCTAATACATTGCTGTCGCGTTCGAAATCCTGATCATAGAGTTGGTCTGTTAACTCGGCTTTCGTAATGACCTGACCCGGCCGCATCATGAGCATTTCGAGGACCCGGTATTCGTAGGCCGTCAGCTCGACAGCTCGATCATCAACTTTGACCTGCTTGGCCAGCGTATCCAGAGCAACCGGCCCGCGAACGATTATCGCCCGCGCCTGGCCTGCCGATCGCCTGAGCAAGGCATTGATCCGCGCACACAACTCATCGAGATTGAATGGCTTTACGACATAGTCATCGGCTCCGGCATTCAGACTTTGAACTTTGTCTTCCCAGTGATCCCGCGCAGTCAGGATGAGAATTGGAAATTCCTTGCCGTCGCCTCTAAGTTTCTCAATCAGTTCAGTACCGGACCGGTCGGGAAGACCCAGGTCGATGATTGCCAACGTGACGGCAAACTCGTCCGCGAAATATTCTCCCTCGTTCGCGTCGCCAGCCTCATCGACGGTATAGCCCTGCTCACGCAAATTAGAAGCCAGCGATTTACGTAACGCCGCATCATCTTCAACGATCAGCAGGCGCATGGGAAATATTCCTAATCCTCAATACCGTTTTGCGCGTCAACGTTAATCGTCCGGACGCGCCCGTCATCGGTGATGATTCTGATCTGATACACGGTCAGGTTGTCACGGTGTGATGTCTCCGCCCGCAGGACGCGGCCGCCGATCTTTTCCTTTACGAGTGTGATCGCATCGTCGAGCGAATAGCGGGGAGAATCAGGTGTCGCCTCCTGCGACAGTGCCGGCGGAATGACGGTTGCCGCGAGCATGAATCCGATGCATACAACTATTTTCGCTGCCAACCTCATGCGGTCTATTGTCCGAATTCACTGGTTGACTTGCAATCGGCCCGGCCCATGATTTTTTGGGTGGCTCCTTCCATATGCCCAGCATACTGCTGCAATCCTTAACCCGTAATGAACTGCGGCTCCGCGCTGGCGTCGATTGGTCTAGGACTCCCAGTCGATAACGTGGGTATCGTTTTCGAGCTTCGATTCTGCGTATACCGTATCTTCATCGTCCGGGACAACGTCGCTGTTGGCAACCTGCTTGGTCGCCGGTGCCGGGCCGGGCTCTTCGAGCGATAGCGCGATATCGGAGCGAATCGATTCGGGTGAGTCGCGATTCGCTGCTGTCTGATCCGATTGCTGTGGCGAGGGCGCACGATGCGCGGAGGGCAACGGTTCCCCGATGTCGAGAACCACAATTTCACGTTTCCCGTCGGCGTATGCGACGCGGGAACCGTCTTTTTTCTCAGCCGCAATCAGGACATGCTGGACTAATTTCACGAATGCCGACGCGTCGCCGCCGGGCGTCGGCACGATCGACGAGACGCCGACATTGGCAGCCAGCGCCTTGCCGCCGGATACTTCCGGCAGCACGCTCTGCAGCGCCTGCCGCGCACGGTCGGCGACGACGACCGCACCGAAAAAGTCGGTGTCAGGCAAAATGATCACGTATTTGTCTGCGTCCAGCCGGGCGACCAGATCAAGCTCCCGGCCGACGATGCCTCGCAGGACCTCGCCAGTCGACTGGAACACGGCATCATCGACACTACCGCCTTCAGCGACCGCGCGAATTTTGCCGAAACCGATACTGAACGACAGCATCGAGACCGGACGCCTGTCGGCACATCCGAGAACCCACGCCTCACCGAAGAATTCCTTGAAAACCTCCCGGCCCGCCAGTCCCGTAAGCGAATCCCAGCGGCCCACGTATTCGGCGACCGCTTTTGTCTTGTTCCGGCCGGTTCGCGATTTTGCCCCTGCTGCCGGAGCTGCCTTGGGTTTGGCCTTGGCTTTTGTACGTGGCCGCGATTCCGTAGTTTTGGCGTGCACCTGAAGTTTGCGCCGGAGCTCGTCACCTTCATTGACCGCCCGCAACATATTGCGGTATGAATCGCGGCTCTTTTCCATCGACTGGCGAACGCGATTGAATATATGAACAATCTCGGAGGGCGTATTTTTCGGCACCCTCGGTACCATTTTCAGCGTCTGTTCCGCATCGAATACATCGAGCGAATGATTCAACGCCTGCAACGGATCACCAACAATTCCACCGTACATGCCGGCAAGATTCACGGCCAGGAAACCAACAATCGTCACCCACAGCAATGACAAGGCGAGAAA
>PVMK01118026.1_pt1 | contig 92956 bp, 67 predicted proteins | sample 1853481 | NCBI WGS metagenome assembly PVMK01 (sample SAMN08533507, study PRJNA380276) | Marine sediment metagenome, whole genome shotgun sequencing project.
CTATGCAAACAATTTAATACCTCGTATGCTTGCGTCGAGGTAGTTTATTACCTAATCGTATATAAATTAATTATAAAAAAATCATACGAATGAAAAAAATAATTATTCTTTTAATTACGATTTTCTCCTTTCTGGGCCACTGTCAAATGGGGCATGCAACAGAAAAAAAAGATCAACAATTTCCAATAGGAAAACCGGGTCGTCAACTAACTTATATTTCTATAGATAAAGAACTGCCGGGATCTGTAGTTCGTAAGTTTGAATTATCACTCGGCGCTGTTGAAGAAAAAGATGGTACTAACTATCAATGGCTGAGACTAGATGCGGTTAAAGAAAATGAACAAACTTATGTAATCTATTTTCTCAGCTCTGAATACCCTTCAGAAATTCTAAAAACTGCAGAGCAAAATATGTTGCGTTATATTGTTCAAAAGGGCGATGACAATCCCCTTGAATTTGTTGACGAATCTGATGGTTCTGTGATACTGCCAAATACCGGAGCATGGAAGTATCTTTTGCCAAGAGCGGACAACTTAAATAATATTTTCAGCTCTAAAACGAAGATAATCAATCTGCTAGGACTTGAGTATAGGTTAGAATCAGTTAAAAGTTCAGAGTTGTACTCTTCTCCAAACGATACTCATTTGATCAGTCTTACACCCGATCTACTAATTGGGGTTCCTCACAATGCCAAAGTAAAAAATGAAAAGAGAAGATATGATGAGTCTGATTATGAGTATGTGGTTTTTACAAAAGAGAACTATAACGAAATGATGGCGAATGGAATGAATGTTTTTAATGTGAACGCAGAGCAGATGAAATGGATTGAAAAAAAGAATATTTATTATTGGGGTATTGGAGGAGCAAATGTATCTTATCCGGAATGCCTTTATACAAGTAATTATATCGGACCAGCCATTTTCTTTGATGAACCTATGGTGCACACAAGAGATCATGTATTCCGGCCAAAATTCAAGGAAGACCCATCACTTCGCAAAACAATAACTCCAAAGATGTTCTTTGAAGAATTCAAACATGAATATCACGTGGCTAAATATGAGCGATCACCGGTCAGACTGCTTAAAGAACTAAACCAAAGAGAAGATGTTTCTGTGGGTACCATGGATTTCCTGCAACAGAACATATACACATGGGAGACCATGCCGAGTTCTGCCTTATATCAATTATCAGAAGGTGATGAATCCACTCCTGCCGCAATGGTTTTTGAGCCACCCGGGAGATTGGGGGCAAGACGTGTTCTACCCGAATTGAATATGAGCTTTGATTGTCAGATTCCTGTTGATGATCCTAAAAATTTATTCGGAATCATCAAAGGTTTTATTCGCGGTGCTGCGCGGGTAACGGATAAGGAGTGGGGTATCAGCGTTTACGGCCAAGTAATTCGATCTGACGCCTATTGGCAGTTGACCCATTCATATGATCAGGGGGCTAGCCGGTTTTTTTACTGGGATTCTTATCAGCTTGCGGCCGTTCCTTATAACGAATATCTTTCTATGTCTAAAAATTTGAGAGAATATGCTAAGAACTTCCCAAATCGTGATCTGGAAGAGTTAAAAAATGCGGCGGAAGTAGCTATTTTAATACCACCGGGTTATAATCTTGGTCATGTAAAAATGGGAATCGGAAATTTTAGCGGATTACCGGAATTAAATATGGAACGTATCAATGAGTATGGTATAAAATACAGGGATATTATGAATAATTTTTATATTGAAATTGAGCGTTGCATAAGACTTGGAGTAGAATATGATCTCTTTTGGAAATTGGAAGATATTCAATTAAAAGACTATAGAGAAGTTATTGATATTAGAGAGGATGGGAAAGTAGAAGTAACATCAAAAGGTAAAAGTAATTTATTGAATTCTGCAAGAATACCACAGCGCCCCGAGGGTGATCATCCTCTGCTAGAGGTAGCACTGGAAAATTCGAAGGAGGGTGGAAATTATTCTGTTAGCGCTCTTGCTAAAGTAACAGAAACAACGGCTCCGGTTTTTTATACTCAGGGAGCAGGTAAGGACGGTATCTATAGAAATACTTATGTACTATGGGAATTGTACGGACCTGAAGAAGAAGATTATACTGATTTTTGGAAAGAGAGATGGGATGTTGCAGTGGTTGAAAAGGGTAATTCTGCAACAGTAGAAATTAAATTTAATATAAATAAGCCTGGAAACTATCGCTTGCGTGTTTCAACGACAGATGTTGCTGGGAGGAGTACGGTAGTTTGGAAGGACATTAAAGTAAATGACTAAGCTTTTTTTATTGTCATAGAAAATTTATGCATAATTCCATATAATCATTTTTCCAATTATAATTGAAAATTCAATCACAATGAATGCTAATAACACTTTTTTATTAACCTTTCTTTTTTTGTTTAATTTTATTCTTTTAAGTTGTGGAAGTGAAGATGTGAGGATTTATGTTTCCCCTGACGGAAATGATAAGTCAAAAGGCAGTTTGTCAGAACCAATTGCAAGTTTGCGGTACGCGGCAGAACTGGCAAGGGTAAATGCGGGAAAGGCTCCAGTCACTATCTATTTATCTGAGGGAGTTTACCAATTAACAGAACCTCTGGAATTGGATACTAATGATGGAGGCACATCGGAATTTCCGGTTCAATGGAAAGCTATGCCCGGAGAAAAACCGATCATAAGTGGAGGCATTACTATAAAGAATTGGAAGCAAGAGAGCAGTGGTTTATGGTCTTCTCATCTCCCGAATGATGTTCAGGCAAATTTCAGATCATTTTATGTAAATGACAAAAGGGCAATCAGAGCAAGATTCCCTGATAAGAATTTTTTAAAAGTTGCCAAAGTCGGTGATGATAACAGAACAAATTTCTTTTTTGAAAAGGGTCAGATCCCAAAATTAGAAAACATCCAAGGGCTTGAGCTGGTTTTTATCCATGACTGGTCGATAACGCGTATTATTGTAAGATCAATAGATAGGAAAACCAACCATCTAATTACTGTAGATTCAATTGGGGCAAGACTTCCTTTTTTCAAAATAACCAATTGGGGAAAACATCCTCGATATTATTTAGAAAATGCGAAGGAGTTCTGTGATAGCTCGGGAGAATGGTACTATGATAAAGATGAGCATAAAATATATTATCGTCCTTTGCCCAATGAAAAAATTAGCGAGACAGAGGGCGTAATTCCTATAGCGACTAAGTTGATTACCATAACCGGAAATCAGGAGAAACATGTTGGATTTATCAGTTTTGAAGGAATCACTTTTGAGCATACAGCGTGGCAGATACCTGACAAGGGCTATTGTGGTGTTCAGGCCTGTATGTATGATGATAGAAGTAAAAATAAGGACGGATGGAATAAAGTTCCGGCGGCAATTGAACTGGATCTGGCCAATAATTGTGGGTTTTATGATTGTATCGTCAGACATACCGGGGGTTCAGGAATTTGGATTCGTCAGAATTGTAAAAATAATCTGATAAACTCTAATCATATTTATGATATTTCGGGAAATGGTGTCAATATAGGTGAAGGAAGAGACCGTTTGGTTAACGGAGAGCCTTGGTGGAAATCAGTACCGGAAGAAGTTTCTGAAAATAACAGCGTAAGTTATTCTCTTATTGAAGATTGTGGAAAACAATTTTATGGAGCGATTGGAATTTGGGGTGGATTAATTGCCAAGACAAAAATGGATCACAATGAAATTCGAAATTTACCATATACAGGTGTTTCTATTGGATGGATGTGGGATCCAACTCCCACTCCATGTCGGGAAAATAGTATTGATGCAAATCATATACATCATATTATGAACAAGCTTAGTGACGGTGGAGGTATTTATTGTTTGGGTTTGCAACCTAATAGTCGAATTACAAACAACCTGATTCATGATGTTACCGTTAATGCGGGCAGGGCAGAAAGTAATGGAATGTTTTTGGATGAAGGAATTACTGATGTACTTGTAGAAAATAATATTGTGTATAATATTGCCCGTTCGCCTTTGAGGTTTCATAAGGCTTTTCAAAATACTGTAAGAAATAATGTTTTTGTTTGTGGAGATGATACTCAACCAATACGATATAACAGGACTAAGGAAGAGGACATTAAAAAAATTGATAATATCATTTTGGACGAGACCTCTGAAACAGATATGGCAAAACTGAAAGTACTTGTTAAAAATAGATTAGATGAGATTAGACGGTAATGATAATTATAATTTTTAAATTTAAGAGATGTGACTCAAAGTCGGGAGACTTTGTGCAGCGCGTGACCAATAACCATTGTGAATATAGTCATCAGATGAATTAATTATAGTTTATTTTCAATCATTTTTCAAATAATAAAAACAACCATCTTCGGCACCCAAAAGCAGATCAGGTTTTTCATTTTTATTCCAGTGTACAAGAGTCGGACTGGTAGTATGACCGGCAAGCTTTTGATCTGAAAAATTACCTTGCAATTTCATGTCGATTAGTTGATTGTGCGTACCTATGTTTTCCATAAGAGCGGCATTCAGGCTGTTTACGATTATATCAATGTCTCCATCATTATCCCAATCACCAAAAGCAAGTTTTCGCCTCCCACTATGACCAAATTTGTCTGTATTTAATCTTAGACTTCCCCTTGTACTGTCGACTATTTCATTTTTTCGATTGTAGGAACCAGGTTCTGAATAAAATACTCTTTTACCGGGCATTAAACTCATCGCATCATCATTTCTATATCGTTCAAAGAAACTCAAATATCCGTCTTGATCCAGCATGACCAGATCCATTAAACCATCATTATTCCAGTCTATTGCAGAGGGTGTTGTTCTCCATTGTGTTGCAATTGTGTTAGGCTTGGGTTTCCACCAGTTCCATTCCAAATTAGGAGTAATACCATCCCAGTTTACATAAACAGGTTTCGCTTTGGCAAGTTTGGGATTTCCTTCTGAGCCAATATTTTCATACCATATAATCTTTCCCCATATAGAGTTTACCAGGATATCCTTTAATCCATCATTATTCCAGTCTTCCACAGACAATGTCGTGTAACCCCACTTGGATTCACAGGGTCCTTGAATAGATCCATTTTCTCCAGCCTGTATTCTAATAACTTCACCTTCCGATTTTACTAACTTCGGAGCTGCCCATTTCGGTGTATTAGCCCCATCCAGATTTTCAATAAAACCTATATACCCCGCTGAATTACCACAGATCAAATCCTCATCTCCATCATCATCCCAGTCTGTACTATAAGGAGTTACCAAGGCGCCAAATTTCACGTATTCTGCTTTTTGCTGAAAATATTTAGGATCTTTAAAAACAGGCATACCATCTTTTACAGTTCCTGTATTTTCCATAAAAGCCACCCTCCCATCTTCGTCTCCAACAATAAGGTCGATATCACCATCCTTATCCCAATCCAATGAAGTTGGCAGTATCATTTCCAGATCCATGGTTATGAGGCCATTATTATTTTTAAGATATTTTCCTTTTGCATATTTTGGTTTTTCCCTGCTTCCAATATTTTCGAACCAGGTGAATTTATCTATAAATTCACCACAAATAATATCCAGATCACCATCATTATCAAAATCTTCAAAATTTGGTGAAGGAGCTCCATATACATCAATGGGCGAACCACCGGCCAAAATCTTATCGCGAAGTTTATAAGTGCCTTCTACATTTTCAATAAGATATACATAGCCATGAAGCGGACCGTTGGTCCAGTGTCCGTTTTCATCAAAGGCATTATCCCATCCATAATCTTCTCCATCCTGAATTCCTACAATAATGTCCAGATCACCATCATTTTCATAATCGACATATTTCCATTGATTAAATCGGATGCGATTATGAAGTTCATCAAAAGTATCCCCTGGAAAAAGTGCTTTTGGTTTATCGGTAAAAGAGGTTTTAAAATCTAACAATTCTTCTCCGGGTTGTAGAAATCTTGGTTCCCCATTTATATAAGAAACCTGAACATGTCTAATGGGATCGCTGATTTTTATTGGCGGTTCAAATACCGGAAAGGCTTCACCACTTTTATTTTCGAAAAAAAATATTCCATTAAAGGGAACATCCTTACAGGATACGAGTAAATCAAAATCACCATCATTATCATAATCCATTGGTAAAGGCAAGGCCCAAAGTCCTACCCCAAGATCCACGATCAGATCGGGATTATTATACTTTAATCTTTCAAACTTTGAAGAGGTTGTCAATAATTTGTCAGAAAGTTTTTTTTCTTGATTACAAGCAAAAAATGTTATTAAAAAAGCGAAAAAAAGATTTTTAATTAAGTTCATGAGTTTGTTTAATAAAGATTCGATTTTTTGTGGTGCTAAAGATAGTTAAAAAGGTTTGATTTTATTTATGAAGTATAGATTTCCAATTTTTGAATGCGATTATGATAAATAATTTATATATCTGAATATCAAATTATTATATGCTTGTTAAATGATATAATAATAGTTGATCTAATCTAACCCGGGCAATTTTTTGTTTCACATTATGAGAAGTTCAAATTAAAATGAAAATCATCAAAATAATATGATATATTCCTCATTAAAATTGAGAATTAACAGTAATTTTAAATGCTAAATTACATTTTTAAAATAACAATACAACTTCTTTTTAAGGGAGCCAAAAACCATAAAAAAATTGAATAGAAATCAGTAAACGAAATGAAAAAACAAAAAATTATTGGAATGATTCCAGCTCGATATGCCTCTACCAGATTTCGCGGTAAGGTGATAGCGGATATTGTAGATAAACCTATGATCCAAAGGGTGTATGAACAGGCAAACAAATCAACTATGTTGGATCAACTTATCGTTGCTGTTGATGATGACCGTGTGTATAAAGTTGTGAAGGGCTTTGGAGGAAAGGTGGTAATGACCAGTACAGGCCATGAATCAGGAACTGACAGAATTGCTGAAGCTATAGAAAATATTGATGCGGATATTGTGGTAAACATCCAGGGAGATCAACCCTTGTTTGATGCAAGAATGATTGAAGAGGCTGTACAACCCATGCTGGAAGATCCAAATATTATGATGTCAACCCTAAAAACAAAAATAGGTGAAGAGGATTACAATGATCCTGCGGTTGTTAAGGTGGTGGTGGATGAGAATGATTTTGCGCTATATTTTTCAAGGTCTTTAATCCCTTATTCGCGTGATAAGGTAACAATGGATGTGTATGAACATGTAGGATTGTATGTTTATCGCAAAGATTTTTTATTGAAAGTGTCAAAATTACCCCGGACCTATTTAGAAAAAATTGAAATGTTAGAGCAACTACGAGTCTTGGAAAATGGGTATAAATTAAAAGTCATAGAGACAAAGTGTGAAAGTATTTCGGGTATTAGTGTAGATACACCTGAAGATCTTATAAAAGTTGAGAATCTAATTAAAGAATAGTATTAATGGAAATGAGCAGAAAAATAATTGAGCAATATTATAAGGAACTTTCACCGGATGTTAAGGAAATGGTTGACCGATCAGTTGATAGTGTAGTCACTGCAAAAAATAATGGAGGAAAAGTTGTTGTGGTCACCGGGAGTGGCCCTAATCTTCATGAAGGGGTAACTACACTGATTGCTGAACTTATCAATAAAGAAATAATTGATGGTATTACCACAAGTTCAGCGGTGATTGCCCATGAGATGGCAGGCGTATTGGATAAAGTAAAAAGGGTAGATGGAAAGAAATTGGGATTTGCTCAAAATAAACTGCCTCGTGGTGAAATATTTGAGATCACTAAAATGTCTAAAGAGTTATCACGTCAGATTAAAATGGAAATGATTTTTGATGATGAATTGATAAAACTCGGGCTAGAACTTGATGGGGACGAAATTATTAAAGCCGCTGGAAACATGGCTTATCCAATGGGGTTAAGAACGGAAAATCTCTCCAAAGAGATCATATTAATTGCTCAATCAAAAGGAGTTCCATTTGAGGTTATTGCAGGAGCTGGTGCTGACGAGCGCACCATGTTAGGTGCTGCAAAAAAAAGGAATATCCCCTGCCTGGTGAGTGTTCCTCAATTAATTGGTGGAGGTGCAGTGGGTATAGCCATTGCAGATTCCATCTCCATAATGGAAAGAACATCCAAAATTGCAGAGATGATGGGAAATGCTGATGTAATAATCGAATCAGCGGTCGCTCTGACACAAGAGATCCATGACGGCCCTTTTGAAACGTTTACCGGACATGGCATATGGGCAGATTGGGAGGGGTATCCAACTTATAGCTTAGCTGAAAAAACTTTAATTCGGATCGATCTCGACTCTAATTTAAAAAAAGCATGTGATTTTGAAAAAGAATCCAGTACGGTACAGCAAGCAATTGATAAGGGCGAACCAAAAACAAAATTAATGAATATACCATTCCGAATGGAAATGTCGGGTTTTGCACGATTGGAAAAAAGTATTCCTATTGTTGGTGATATTGGGGTTATTTGGCCGATCATGGCATATTTATTAGAACAAAGACTTGGAATTGAACTTGACTTCATGTCTTATCCACAGCAAAGTCCTGAGGGGCAAGAAATGAGAAAGTGGATTGTAGATAATATTCAACCCATAATAAAGGAAGATTTATTTCTTAAATAAAATTAAACAATGAAAAAACATATAACAATTTTTACCTTCATATTAATTATCACCGGTCTTTATGGACAAAAAAATGCTAAGAGTGAATTGATATTTCCTATGCAAGAACAACATGTGCACTCCAGCAGTATCGTTGCATTACCTAACGGAGATCTATTGACATGTTGGTTTCAGGGATCTGGTGAACGAAAGGCAAATGACGTAGTGATCAATGGTTCACGATTAAAAAAAGGACAGTCAGAATGGAGTAAGCCTTTTTTGATGGCGGATACTCCGGGCCAACCCGACTGTAACCCAATCTTATTCCTCAATGATAATGATAAGTTATTTTTAGTCTGGATCGTTGTACAAGCGAACAGGTGGGAGACTTCCGTTTTAAAGATCAAAACGACAACAGATTATGTAAATAGAATTGCCCCGAACTGGAAATGGCAGGATATTATTCTGATGAAGCCTGGAAAAGAGTTTGAAGAAAGAGTAAAAGAACAATTTGATGAGTATGGCAGACAAGATCTGGTATGGGCTGAATATGCACTTCCCTATGAAGAAATGCTAATAAAAGCTGCACGGGACCCTAAAAAAAGAGAAACTGGATGGATGACCAGAACGCATCCAATTTTTTTAGCAGATGGTAAAATTTTATTGCCTCTTTACTCAGATGGTTTTAATTTTGGATTAATTGCGATTTCTGAAGATGATGGCAAAACTTGGAAAAGCAGCCTTCCTATCGTTGGTAGAGGGTTGAACCAACCAAGCCTTATAGTTCGTAAAGATGGGTCTATTGATGCCTATATGCGCGATGACGGGGATGAACCCGGGAGGATCTTAATAAGTCATTCTGAGGATGAAGGATATTCGTGGACCTATGGTAAAAAATCTGAAATTCCAAATCCGGGAGCCAGTCTTGAAGTTATAAAATTAAAAAGCGGCAATTGGTTAATGGTTTATAATGATGTTGACGATGGAAGGTATAGCCTTGCAGTAGCTATATCAGACGATGAAGGAAAGTCCTGGGAATGGAAGAAAAAGCTTGAAAATATAAAAACGGGTAGTTTTTCCTATCCGTCAGTCATTCAGGCCAATAACGGAAAAATTCATATTACCTATACCTATCGTTTATCAGATAAAGAAAAATCGATAAAGCATGTCTCTTTTTCGGAAGAATGGATTGTTGATAATTCAAATTAGAAAAAAAAATAATAAAAATATTTGCCTTTGTTGGTGTTTTTCACCGACAAAGGAATTGTGGGAGAAGGGAGAAAACTGTTGGTGAAAAACACAAACAGTGACATAAATGAGTTGAATCCGTTGAGCTACTCATTAGATGAAAAAAGTATTATAATTTCTCAGGATCAATTACAACATGTTTAATGGCATTATCTTTACCCTTTGCATATGGTGTTTCACGATTATTGTAGGTGTATACCAGGTGTAGCAAGCCATCCCGAGTTTGTATTATTGTTGGATAATGATAACGACCTCGCTGTTCCAATACATTTGGTTTTTGAGTATCATCCTCCAAAATTAATTTTCTTGTCCAATGCTCTCCTTCGTCTTCTGACGTGTATAGTACCAACCGTTGACGACCGTCACAACATCCCATTTCTGTTTTTTTAAAATTGTTCATGTCGTTACAAACCATAACCCATCTTCCATCCGTTAACGCCTTAACTTCTAAACTTGAGTTTGGATTTCGAATGTCAATATATTGTGAAGGCGACCAGGAATAACCGCTATCGGTGGAAAAACTCGTAAGAATATAATATTCCCAGCTAACGTCTCTCATAAAAGCGACAATATCTCCATTATTTTTTTCCAGTAGGGCCGGTTGAATATTTCCCGGACCAACAATAGGTAAACTTGGTGTCCAGGTTGTACCATCATCATCTGAAATAGCACAAAGTGACATTTTGAGAGAATCATTGTAAAGAGGAAGTAATATGCGGCCCTTATGGTTTCCTTTCTTAAGAATGATTGGTTGTAGGCGTGTCATCCAACCAATACTTCGCAGAACCGGATCTTGACTTACGCTTAAGATACTTTCTCTGTATGTAGAAAATATCTCTTTATCTACTGTTTTATTCAAAGTAGAAGGTGGAGAGGTTACTTTTAGTTTTCCTCTAACTTCAATGACAAAATCATTTCCCGGTTTTAAAAACATATTGTCTTGCCATTCCCAAACCGGGGCACCTTCTCCAGAATAGTCGATAGTAGTTCGAATCTTTAATACGGCAGCATGCCAGACTTCGGCTTGTAACACATCCCAAACAAGGAACAACTTATTTTTACTATTTAAGAATAGCACCGGATTACCATCGGGAAAATAAGGAGTCTCAGCCATCAAAAAAGGTTGCGTCCAGATATCTTTTCCCTTTCTCAAACGGGCTCCCATTAATTTCACATTCTTTGAAGTTCTCTCTTTACCCGAATCCATTATTTCGAACCATACTGTCAGTAAATCTCCATTGGGCAATTCCACAATGCTGCTGCTATGGACATGATGGGTTTGAAGATCAAATATCATTTCTGCCTTGATTTGGGCACCTAGGGATTCAGACAATAATCCAATAATAAAAAATATTAAAAATTTGTTTATTCCCGATAATATATTGTTTTGTCTATGACTAATTATGTTCATTCAATTATTTTCTAGCATAATAGTTTTATATTCTACGAAACCATCTGCAATTTTACTGTTCGATGTAAAATCCCAAATATTGGTATTTAATTCATTCATCATAAGCATGGTTGTGATCCAAGCCTGTGTCCATCCAGTTTCAGTGGTCCAAACTCCCCAGCCCAGATCAGCATTAGACCCCCAGTATTCCCAGCGGTCATAGTCAAAAGCTCTGTACCAGGCACCATGTAATTCCGGATGTGTTTTGGAATTTACCTGAATTCTAACCATAAAATTTGATAATTTATCGACAGCATTCTTTATTTTTTCGTCACCGGTGACCGCTGCGGCTTCTGTCAGGCTAAAAAAAGCAAAATTTGATGTATAGAGCATATCAGCAATGGGATCTCCGTTTTCTTGAATTAACGGGGCTTCTGTTGTACCATAATCCGCATTTGATTTTGGTGGGGCATATTTACCATGCCCCTCATTTCCAAGGTCTTCTTGAATTGCTCCGCTTTTATCCTGGAATGACAATAAATCATCAACCATTTGAGCAAGCCATTTACGATGTTTTGGTGTGTCATCTACTCGGACCAACCAGGCCAATGGCAATATCATTCTTGCTCTTTCTTGTTGTAAACCGTTGGTCCAATGCCACTCTTTAGGATAAGCAATCATTAAATTATTTATCCCGGTTTTTGCAATATGAAGTAAGGGCTCATAGTTGGTTTTATCATAAAGCCACAAATAGGTTGCTAAGATCCAAGATTGATAGTGGGGTGAGAATTGATAAAATTCATGTTCATTTTTATAATGCTCCCAACCCAATTTATTTAGGTTAGCCTCTTTAAGTCTGTTCGGCTTAAAACCGGTTGAAGATGTTGAACGGAAATTTGCTAAAATGGCTTTAAGAACCCCTTCATCCCAACGGTTATTTTTTAATGCTGCAGCCGAAGTCAGTGTTGCTAAGATCACCCGTGCATTGTCATCACCATAATAAATCCCGGTATTTTCTTCTTTATTTATATACCAATCAATAAATCCAAAAGAAGAATTATTCACATCATTACGAGAACCTTGCTGTAATTTTGAATTGTAATAAACAAAATCCTGTAGATTAGTGGCTGTATTTTTGTCTCGTTTATTAGGAGAAATAAAATTGTGCATTGCAATGGCCATGGCTGTTTCGCTGGCACAATCTGCACGTATGCTTGTACTGATTTCCTGCGAACCATCATAATTTATTTTTGAAACGAAACATTCATAGATGCCATTTTTTCCATAATCATCAGGCGCAATTTTTATTTTTTCTGATTTGCTTTTTTTTACGTCAGAAGGAACATTTAATAATTCACTGTTATAAAACCAATCAACACCCATTTGAATGGCTTGAGATCTATTTTTCTTAGTTATTTTTTCATTCTTTTGAAAGGCGGGATGAACAGCTTCTGTCCAATTCAATTCTGGAATTACTTCATTTGGTATAAGCCAGTTAAAGACAAAATTCCATACAGGATTCCAGGTCTCTTTAGGGGCATAGCGAGCCGTAACAAATTGGCTGAGTTTGGTTGTGGAAACCAAGATGTTTGCATCGGGATGTTCAAATAGGATTGGATTCGTTTTTGTACTGTCCAAACCATAAATCGCTTTGTCAAAACCTGCAACTTTTGCTACAACAAGATGTGGGTTTTTGGCTTCAACTTGAACATAATGACAGTCGTGCATCGTCAAAATACGCATTTTCTCCAAGGATTTTCCAAATACATCTGATGTAACAATACCTCTTTCCCATACTGTTTTTTGACTTCTTCCAGTTTTTAAACCAGGTAAACTACCGGGATATTCAATATAAAGTTTAATGTTTTTACTTTTAACTCTTTCAAAAAAATAATCTGATAAAACAACATTTTCCTCTGGATAGTTATCAGCCAAGACAAGAATTCCAGTCCCGTATCTGGCAGCATCTATGGCTTGGATAGCAGAAGAAAATCTTTGGTATATTTCTTCTGAATCGATCACTGCATTGTAAAGATCATTATCTTCGTCGCAAACAAATATCAATTTATAATTTCTGTGATCGCTACAACTAAACAACAATATGCTAATAACAATTAGAATTATTTTTGAAAATATAATATTCTTCATGGAATTTGATTTATTGCATTTTATTTGATCGCCATCAAAATCACAGTCTTTGAACTACTACAATCAATCTAAGAAACAAACATATTAACGATGTTTACTTTATAAGTAACAGGACATAAAATTAAGTAAATTATTTGTTAGAGTTAATCAAAATTTCACGGAACTAAAATCTATTAGGTCATAATTTGTGACCTTAAACTTGAATTCCACAAAAGGAATACCAAGTAAATTAGATAGGTTAAATTGAAAGCAGCAATTTGGAGCCTCCAAATAAAAAAGATTTTTACAAACCAAAAATTGCAGTTAAACATGAGTAAAGAGATCACTATACCGGACGAAATAATTACTAGTAAGATTTATTTGATTAGAAACCAAAAAGTAATGTTGGATAATGATTTAGCAGAACTTTATCAAGTAGAAACAAGAAGGTTAAATGAGAAAATCAAGAGGAATGTAGAGCGTTTCCCCGAAGATTTTATGTTTAGACTAACAAAAGAAGAATGGAAAAACTTGAAGTCGCAATTTGCGACATCAAGTTGGGGAGGACGAAGAAATGAACCTTATGCTTTCACTGAGCATGGTGTTTTAACCCGCTTTATGCATTAGAAAATCTACTACATGTCTAAACAGCTTCAAATCAGATACTTTGATGAGTTTTTTGATTTAACCATAGTTATGCTATGCTGAAACCAATAAATCTCCCTGATTTATTGCTGTTTAGACCCTCATCACGAAGTTCTAATGCATAAAGCGGGTTTAATGCTGTCGAGCGTTTTGAATAGTGAAAGAGCTATTGCCGTAAATATTAAGATTATAAGAGTGTTTACGAAATTGCGGAAAATGCTCTTTAGTAATAAAGACTTATTAAAGCATAGAAAGGAAACTATCTAATCAGAATAAAAGCATTGAACTTGTATTTAGTTACTTGGATGAACTTTTAGAAAAGAAAGAAAATCCAAAACCAATAAGTAAAATAGGTTATAAAAAATAGCTATCTGCGTATGAGAACCTTGAGTGCAAGGTATAAGACCTGCAAGCCTGCCGTCTGGCAGGCTTGCAGGTTTAGAACGCAACTCTAATTCATAGCGAGTATTGGATAAGGTACATCATAGCCTTTGATCGAATGCCAAATAATTCTGTTGAAAGTATCTTCCTCAATTCTGTCAAAATCATCTAGATCTTGTTCCAAAGATTTTTTCGCCCAATAGAGTGCATCTCCCGACAAACTTGCTAGTTCCGGATTTATTTGATCTAAAGGTATATTGTTTGCCAGGGCTTTGTAGGGAGTAAAATCCGGAGTATCCGTAAAACAATCCAACAATGGTTCTGCTGTCAGATCAAATTTATTTAATGGAGGAATTCCAAGAATATTCTCCATAGTTCGAAACATATTAATTTGGGTATAATTTGTTGAAATTACCTTTTTGCGTTTCGTGTAAGGACTAATCACAAGTCCAACAGTTCTGTGTCCGTCCACATGGTCCAATCCTGCTTGTGGATCATCTTCCGTTACAAAAATACAGGTCTCCTTCCAAAATTTACTATTCGATATCGCTTCCACAATTTTTCCTAATGCAAGATCATTGTCTGCTACTGCTGCCTCAGGGGTCGCACTTCCCGGTCTTGTTCCGGAGGTATGATCGTTGGGAAGCAACATGATTATAAAGTTTGGCATATTGTCGTTTTGCTCAAATTCCTTCAATTCTTTTATGAATTCAGCCGCCCTGTATTGATCGCTAACCTTATTTGGAAAACCGATATATGTGGGACAGGTATAAGGCTCCATTTGTGGTAAATTTGATTTGGCACGAATTTTTATATTACCAGTGCCCTCCAGAAAGTCATTATAAATTTCTGTAAAAGTTGATTTTTTTGGTTCGATAACAGCATCCACAAATTCACCGTAATTTCTATAGGTTAATCCATGATTCAGTACATTATCCCATATAAAACCCGTTGGTGAATAGGCCAATGGATCACCTCCGTCATATGGATAACTCCTTGGAAAACCGCCGAAAAACTTTTCCAAATAATCTGTAACATAGGCTTCATCGGTCCATTGATGTCCGTCAGCACTAAGTACGCCACTACAGTAATAATTATCCATCAGAACAAATTCTTCAGCTAGTGCATGATGATTGGGTGTAACCTTCCGTCCAAAATGAACCAGGGTACTATCTCCATTTCCCTGGGGCAGATCACCAAAGACCTGATCATAAGTTCTGTTTTCTTTTATTATATACACAACATGCTTAAAATGAGATTTCTGACCTGGAAATTGTGGTATAGCCACCTTCTTAGAGCTTGTTTCTTTTTTATTTATTTCTTCTAATAAATGAGCAAATGAGTTATTTTCTTTTACGGTCTTTGTCATATCCTCTAATTCATTTTCATCTGGGATGGGTATAACAGAGATCGTTCCCATATGACCGTGTGTATTATAACCGGGTCTGTCTGCGCGTAAATTTCTGGAACCGATACCTTTGATGTTTGCAACAAATAAAAACTCTTCCTTTTGATCCAATTGAATCGCTCCGGGATACCAACCCGTAGGGATAAAACCAAGTAATCTGCTGTTTTTGCTCAAATCTATTACACAAACTGCGTTATCCGTGCCATTTGCAATATAAAGCAGCTTTCCGTCCTTTGAAATTTCCAAGGCATTGGGAGCACTTCCAAAAGGTAAACCTTGTGTGAAGTGAACAGAAATTTCGTTCACCACCTTATCTGTTTCCGTATCTATTACAGAAACGATATCACTATTGGCACAAGCAACATAAAGATGTTTTTTATCAGGACTTAGAACCATTGCGTTCGGGTGTAATCCCACCTCAATACTCTTAACTTCTTTTCCTTGGGTTAGATCAACAACTGATACCGTTCCATTATTGGCAATCCCTGTTTTTGGGTCTATCAGAATATCACTCTTAGAAGTTTTATAGGTTACCTCTCCCTCTTTTGGCTGTCTGCCGCCCCAATTGCTCACATAGGCTTTTTGTGGCGAGAACAGTGCGAGTTCATATGGAGCTACACCGACAGGAATTTCTTCTATGGATTTATCAGACAACTGAACAATTGCAAGAGAATTACTTCGGTTCAAAGTAGTATAGAGTTTATTTTCCTTTTCAGCTAAAATTATGCCTCCCGGCACCGGATGACCGCCAACTTTAGCTTCTGAAAATTTGATCTCATCAGACCATGTTAAAACATTGTCATCATCCATCTCCGCAATAAAAATATGATTTCTTGATTGACTCACGTAGATCTTCTTACCATCCTTTGAAAAAGCAAGTCCATTATAGGATCCACCTTTTTTAATTTCCAATCTTTGAAAAATGGTTCTGTCGTTAACTTGAATTAGTTCCAAATGATTTTTGTTGAGAACTGCCATCCATTTTCCATTTGGACTTAAGGCCAGATCTACAGGTCTTCCGTGAAATTGAATCTGAAATCCTGCGGGTCTCAGCAATTGATTTGTTGGAACTAAAATAGATCCATCTGGTTGTGGACCAATGAGTTTGGTGCTGTTCTCCGATATTTCATGAGTCTTAATCGTACATTGGATCAACAAATAACAGAAAAGTAAAATTTTGGGTATTGTTCTAAAAAAAATCATAATCTATCTCTTTAAGGAATAATATTTATGTGAATGGTTCACCTTGGAGCTTCTAAATATTTGAATAATATAGACATATCAAATATAAACTTATTGATAGTTGGAACATAATAATTTGATTTGTTTTTCAAGTTTATTCTTCTTTTTTGTTTAAAAGTCAGAAATGTATGCAGTAAAGCATATCTATTACGGTTAAATAATAATGTATATTAATCAATAATAATGAAACAAATAGCCATTGACAATTGTAATTTTATTCGCTCAAATATTAAATAGTATTATGAAAAAATTATTATTAGTTTTCGGTCTTATATTTTCTATTACGTTGTCAGCCCAAAAATATACGGATACGCCATATATTCAAGATTATGCAGACAAATATGAGTTAATTGAAGAGTATAAAAATGCAGAATTATTTCAAGTGGGGAGTAATCGAAATAAATTTATCAATGTAGTTTCAGAAGGAATATTATTACAATCTGGCGATGAGAAGTTGGTTAAGGATAATCTCTATCGCCCTTTTGATGCCATGAAAATACTAGCTATTGATCGTTATAAAGAACAACTTGTTTATTTAACAGATGTGGCGGTACTGAGCAATGCCTGGTCTGGTGATTATTATGTAGATCATGGTTTAGAAAACCCAACACAATTTGTATTGGGAAAGAATTTTTCTACACTTGTTGCAAAGAAGGGGAAATTGGTCTTGTTTCAAAACGGAAAAGAAGTTTGGGCAAAATCGCTCACCGGTTTCAATCCGATTGAAATGTTGTTTGATGAGAACGAAGAACGTTTTTTAATGTTGACCAGTGAAGGTGTTTATCAATTTTTAACGAAAAACAATAAATTCTCACAGGTTTATGAAGGAAATGACTTAACAGCAATCGCTTTACATAAAAATGTTATTGTTGTTGGAACCAAAGATGGTGTTCTTAGCTTGGATGCAAAGTCTTTTGCTCCTTCAAAAATTGACAAAAAACTACCTTATAATGAGATTACGAGTTTAGAGAATATCAATGGAAATCTTTGGTTTGGATCAAAGAATGGCGCTTTTAAATTACGAGAAGATGATAAATATGATTACTATGCGTCCAAAAGATGGTTGGTAGATAATAATGTTGTTGATATTTCTGTGGGGCCGGACAATAGTGTGCTTGTTCTAACGACTACCGGATTGAGTAAAATCAATTTTGTAGAAATTACGCTGGAAGAAAAGGCAGCGTATTTTCAAGAAATTCAGCGTTCACGACATATACGTTATGGTTTTACAGGAAACTTATCTTTCCAAAATCCTGGTGATGTCTATTCGGGAGTGATGCATGATACCGATAATGATGGACTTTGGACGTCTATGTATCTTGCCGGAGAATTATTTCGATATGCAGTAACCAAATCTGAAGATGCAAAATTGAATGCGTATGAGGCATTTGCAGCTATGGAACGGTTGGAAGGGATTGCCGGCTTAAGCGGATTCCCTGCAAGAGCTTTTGAAAGGGAAGGAGTAGAATTGGGAGAAGGATCTAACGGGTTTTCACCAGAGCAAATTATTGCCTGGAATAAAGAACATGGAAGTACCTGGCAGTTTGATAATACAGGAAGATGGAAATGGAAAGTATCTACCAGCAGTGATGAGACTTGTGGTCACTTTTTTGTCTATGCCCTGTTTGCAGAACTAGCCCCGGATCAGGCATGGAAAGATCGGGCAATTCGACAAATTAAATTGCAAATGGATCATATTATTGAAAACGACTGGCATTTGGTAACCTGGAACGGGAAACCTACCAGATGGGGGAATTGGAGCCCGGAATATGTAAATTCTTTCCCAATTAATGTTGGAGATAGAAGATTAAATTCAACCTTAATAATTGCATTTCTTCAAACTGCATATCATTTTATTGGCGATGAAATCTACAAAGAAAAGGCCTATGAGCTAATGGATAAATATGGTTATGCGGAGAATGCAAATCGCCCTGCTTCTGTGATAGGACATGTTGAAGGAGAGCCGTTAAGTGATAGGTGGAATCATTCTGACGATCAAATGTACTTCCTAACCATTCCTGCATTTGTTAATTATTCTTTTACTGAAGAACAAAAACAAAAACAATTCAACGCGGCAAGAAGTCATTGGGAAATAGAACGTTCTGAAAAGAATCCTGTTTGGAATTTTCTTTATGCAATGACCGGAGGAACTGACTATGATTTAGAAGATTCTGTTTGGTGGTTGAAAGAATTTCCACTGGATTTAGTGAAATGGACCATTGACAATACCAAAAGGAATGATCTTGAAAAATTAGAACCCAATTTTAGAAATCAAACCTATAAGGAAGTACTTCCTCCGGATGAGCGACCAGTCCATTTCCACAATGGGGCATATCGCAATAATTCGAATGGTGCGGGCATGGGAGAAGAGGCCCCATATATTTGGTTACTGCCCTATTGGGCGGGGAGATATGTGGATGCTATTGGTGCACCTGAATCTAAATAATTAGCTTTTAAAATGAGAGAATAATGATAAGGTATATTGTAGTCTTATATTCTATTTTCTTCGTAATTAAATTGGTGCCGGCGCAAGTTCAAATTGTCAATGCTCCAAAAAACGGTTACGAAGAAAGGATTAGCACTATTATAAACCAAATTCGCATTATTGATACTCATGAGCATCTTACAAGTGAAGAAAACAGGATTAAAAATGCCCAGAATTTAGATTTTACTAGTCTTTTTAAGCATTATGCCAAGGAAGATTTAATTTCTGCCAGTAACAAAAAAGGATTGGTGGAGTTAATTTATGATACCGATTATCCAATAAAGGATAGATGGGAGATTTTACAACCCCTCTACAAATCTATGCGAGCCACGGGTTATGGCCGTGTGCCGCTAATTGCAGCACGTGACCTCTATGGTATATCGGATATTAATGAAAATACAATTGAAGAATTATCATTAAAAATAAAGGAAGCAAGCAAGCCTGGTCTCTATCATAAAATTTTAAAAGAAAAAGCAGGAATTGATGTGTCTATCCAGGATATGGGACATCAAAAATTTAACCCTGAGTTCTATCGGCATGTGGAAAGGTTTAGTCATTTTACCCTAGTAACCTCTGGTTCAGGAATAAGGAATTTGGGTAAGCAGTACGATACTGCCATTAAAAATTTAGAAGATTATTTAGATTTGTTTCGAACAGCATTTATTGAAGGGGTTAAATCGGGTATGGTTGGAGTTAAAACAGGTGCCGCCTATCTTCGAATTCTCAAATTTGAAAATGTATCAAAAGAAAGAGGAGAAGAAGTATTTTCTTTACTGCTAAATAATTTACCGGTGAGTTCTGAAGATGTAAAAGCATTGCAAGATTATTTGATGCATCGTATGTTGGATCTCGTGGACGAGTTCGATCTACCTATCCAAATTCATACGGGTCTGCATGCAGGAAATGGAAACATCATTACCAATTCAAAACCTTCTCATCTTGCCAACTTATTTATGGAATATCCCGATGTTAACTTTATCATGTTTCACGGTGGCTATCCTTATGGAGGAGAGCTGGCTACTCTGGCTAAAAATTTCCCCAATGTCTATATTGATATGTGTTGGACCTATGTAATATCGCCGTCCTACAGCGAGCGTTATCTGCATGAATGGATAGAGACAGTACCAGCCAATAAGATCATGGCATTTGGCGGCGATTATAGTTTTGTTGAAGCGGTCTATGCACATTCTGTAATGGCACGTCAGGTTATTGCCAAAGTACTAATTGCAAAAGTTAGAGACCGGTATTTAACTGAAAAAGAAGCTATTGATATAGCAAATATGATCTTGAGGGAAAATGCAATGCAAGTATTTAAACTCGATGGAACACAGGATATATTTGATGATCTCGAGGTGTTAAATAAACCAGGGCCTATTCATGATTGGTGGGAGATTCATAAATCGGATAAAGGATTTATTCGTAGTTGGAAGGTGATCGGGACCTTCGACTATGGAACAGGACTTAATAATGCCTATCTACCCGAAAATGAGATAATATTAGATAAAAGTTACGAGGGAAAAGGCGGAATGATCAAGTGGCAAACGGAGAATACCACGACTTCAGGTTATCTTAATTTAATTACTGTTTTTAGCAAACGAAATTCTGATATAAACCCACGTTCTGAGGGTATTGCATACGCCTATACAGAAGTAATTAGTCCGGATAACAGAGATGTAAAAATTACCTTGGGCAGTAATGACGGTGCAAAGCTATGGATCAATAAGGAAGTTGTTTATAATAAACATGCCGGACGAAATGCCGTTGCCGATCAGGAAGTATTCATGGTGAAATTAAAAAAAGGCAAAAATGAAGTACTTGTCAAAGTTGAAAACATGGGCGCAAGCTGGGGGCTTTATTTGAGAATTGTTGATCCTGAAAATGAATTAAAAATTAAAAAATTTGAAGATTAATTAATCATCTAAAATTATGAGCAATTTAATACAAAGTAAAGAGATAAGAAACAGGATTGTTCAGAGGTCTTTTTTAATTTCAATGATATTGTTTGTCTCAATTTCATTATACGGACAAGGTGGTTTATTATTGCGAGGTGAAAAATGGAAGAAGTTTGATATAAAAAATACTTCGGCAGATTTTTATGTTGCTACAAATGGAAATGACAGTTGGTCCGGAACATTGGCCGATCCCAATGATAATAATACCGATGGGCCTTTTGCAACAATAGAAAAAGCGCAGGGCGCTGTTCGAAAATTAAAAGCAACTGTTTACAAACCCAAAAAAGATCCGGTTGAAACACGATGGATAGGATCACCCCACGAATTAGGAAAGGGAAAGGACATTGTCGTTCTTATACGGGATGGTTATTATTCACTCAAAAAGCCACTCGTTTTTTATCCCGGAGATGGCGGTGAACGAGTAGAGACCAACTTGCCCACAGGAGCTTTTGAGTACCACAAACTACGAGATCATTATGTAACCTACGCTGCCTATCCGGATGAAAAACCAATAATATCAGGTGGGAAGCAAATTGTAAACTGGAAACAAAATGGTAATGTTTGGTCAACAAAAGTTAGTGATCATAAAGTTGAAGCACTACTTGTGAATGGTAAACTTCAAACATTGGCGCGTACACCAAACACAGGATATTTTACACCGCCAAGTGTATCGAAAACAACCGATGAATTACCTTTCAGAAAAGGGGATATAAAAAATTGGGTTGAAATGGAGGATAACCGTGTAATAATGCTTTTGCGCTGGCACGGAGGAAATAATTCTTTCGCAAAAATTGATGAGGAAAATGGGATTGCCTATTTTAAAAAGCCGGAAGACGGAGTTGTAATTGTTCCACCTCGCTACTATGTAGAAAATGTTAAGGCTTTGTTAGATGCGCCGGGTGAATGGTTTTTCGATAAGAAAAATAACGAGTTAAACTACATTCCTGAAAATGAAAACAGCGACCCTAATAATTCAAATATCTTTTCATCACAATTGGATCAATTGATTTCCATACAGGGAGAAAAAGGGAATCCTGTTAGAAACCTAAGATTATATGGACTAACATTTGAAGGTGCTTTGCCTGGAAATAATGCAATTAACGTTGAATATGCCCACGCCTTTGAATTGGCAAATTCAGAAATACGCTCCTGCGAAGGAGCAGGAATTCGATTGAATAAGGGATGTTACCAAACCCGTATTTTTGAAAATCGTTTCGAGAAAATTGAAAATAGAGTTATTATTGTAGATGGAGAGCACAAACCGGAAGGATCAGAAGATATTCTTCGCGAAACAACAATTTCATACAATCAGATCTACGATTGCGGAGGTGTAAATATTTATGCAGTGAACTCACTTTACACAACTATTTCGCACAACTATATTACAAAAACAAGAGGTCGTTATGCCATTGACGTAGGACGCTGGCAAAATCTTGAAGAGGCGATTGATGGTAATTATTTGGTTGAATATAATCACCTTGATGATGTACAAAAAGACGCTGACGATTCAGGCGCAATAAAGACAACCGGAATGACCTTTAACTCTGTGGTTCGCAGAAATTTAATCCATGGTGTGAATGCAGGATTCTTTAATGATAATGTTGCATTTTGGTTTGATAATATGTCGTCGCAATGGATTTCAGAAGAGAATATTTATTATGATCTGGAACAGGGTGAAATGAAACTTTGCGCTGCCAATCTGGTAGATAATATCTATCGTAACAACTTTAAAATAGATCCGCCAAAAAATAAACCGGAAATGATTATTGAGGGAGAACCTGAAATTGAATACAGTAGTTTAAGTGTTTCTATTCCGCAAAAAACGGTTTCCGGCGCCGCCATAACAGGAAGTATTGTCAATGTAAGTGCCGAACTGAATAATATTGGTTCTACGGGAATTGTTTCTATTGATTTTTATCTGGACGGAAAGATTTATGAAAAGAAAAAATTCCCTACGATTCACAACAATTCAAGCATAATAACTTTCGAATTACGTATCTATGAACCGGGAGAACACCAAGTGGCAATTGGCGAAACAGAATACAAATCTTTTAATGTAGAAGGAGATAAACCTTCGTTTGTTTTTGAAGAACTGAATCTGTCTCAAAACAGAATTCCTTCAGGAGAAAATATTACGATCATTGCTACTGCTAAAAACCTGCAAAGTTCAACACAAAAAAATAAGGCGCAACTTTTTGTAGATAATAAAGTTGTTGATGAAAATGAAATTATTGTCGATGGAAATGAAACAGAAATAGTCGAATTCCAATTCACCGCAAAGGCAGGAGAACATATATTACGAATTGGAAACAGTACAGAATTGAAACTTTCTGTATATAAGCAAAAGGAACTGGCCATTTCAAAAACAACACTAAATACCTACACATCACCAACTGCAGAACCATCGGAAATTGAAATTGACACAAAAAAGAACATTTATAAAATTAAGGCAAGCGGTTCTGATTTTTTCCATGCGGAAGATTCATACGCATCTATTTTTGCTGAAAAAGTAAAAGGCGATTTTGTGGCGACGGTAAAAATTACAGCCTTTGGTAATCGTACCCATGAATGGTTTCGATCGGGACTTTTTGTTCGAAATGATATAACAAATAGTTTTGATACAGAGCCGGGGTCAAAAGGTTCGGTTTTGATGTTTGGAACTACCGGACGTGCAGGAATTCATTACGACGAATTTGGTGACGGATGTATGCACAAAGCTAACAGCGAGAATATTCCCGAAAATATAACTGTTCCAATTTGGTTGAAATTGGTTCGACATGGAAACAGTTTTACCGGCTATGTTAGTTATGATGGTACAAATTGGGAAGTTGAAAGACAAACAAACGATATTCCCGGATTGAATGCTGCAGTTGATATTGGTATGGCGGCAGGTGCTCCTGACAAAAAGCAATATTGGGTAGAGTTTCAGGATTTTAAAATTGAAGTAGAGAAGTAGAGCGTTTCTAATTTGGTCAATCCGGACAAATGATTTAGCAATCATTAAAGAAATGGTATTTCAGTATTGCCCAGAAAACAGGATCATAAGGTTTATCTGGCGGAATTTGCTTATTTTTAATTAATTGTTGAAAATGAATAAATAATTCAAAATTTAGACCACATTCTATTGTTTAGATTTTTCATAATTTTTAATATAAAACACATGGAAAAAACTCGAACAAACTTATTTGTCTTTTTATTACTATTATCACTTCCACTTTTTGCCAGCACTATTGAGAAGACCGAGAAAGGCATTATTTATCAAACGGCAAAAGGATTTATTAAATTAGAGGTTTGTTCGGAATACATTATCAGGGTGGTTATTTCGCCTGTAAAGTCGTTAGAGCAAAAGGAAAGTTTGATGATTGCTAATTATCCAGTTCAAGATACGAAATGGACTACAGAAGAAACAGAAAATTACATTTCGGTTATAACGGATAAATTGATTGCGCGCATAGACAAATTAAATAATACGGTAAGTTTTTATGACAGATCAAATAAATTGCTTCTAAAAGGTACTGGTCACAGTCTGGAAAAAGAAACGGTTGATGATGAATCGTTTTATCAGATACAGCAAAACTTTGAATTTTCGCCGATCGAAGCTATTTATGGCCTGGGTCAGTTTCAAGATGGGCTCATGAACTATCGGGGTCATGATGTAACACTTTTTCAACAAAATGTAGTAGCCGTTGTTCCCATGTTGGTATCTACAAATAATTATGGAATACTTTGGGATAACTATTCGCTAACAAAATTCCATGATGGAAGAGAAGGGGCTTCACTCTGGTCGAAAGTAGCCGATGCTATTGACTACTATTTCATTGCCGGTTCAGATCTGGATGAAGTTATTTCGGGATATAGATTTCTTACTGGAAAAGCACCGATGTTTGGCAAATGGGCCTATGGATACTGGCAGTCGAAAGAGCGCTACAACAATCAGGAGGAAATTATTAATGTTGTAAAGGAATACAGGAAAAGAAAACTACCCTTAGATAATATTGTACAGGATTGGATGTATTGGGGCGAACATGGGTGGAGCGCATTGGAATTCGATCTAAAAAAATTCCCGGATCCAAAAGGCATGATAGACACTATTCATAAATATAATACCCATATAATGATATCAATATGGCCAAATTTCGCCTCTAAAACAAATGTGTTTAAGGAAATGGAATCGAAGGGAAATCTCATTGGTAATAAGGATGATCAAACGAGAGGCCTCTATGATGCCTACAATGAAAACGCAAGAGATCTTTATTGGGAATGGCTTGATAAAAATATGTTCTCACTGGGAATGGATGCATGGTGGATGGATGCTACTGAACCGGAGGTAGGTGGAGAAACTTTGGACGAGCAGATTGTAAATTTTGAAGCTATGGGCCATAATAAACTTGGATCTATGTCGAGGTATCTTTTACCATTTTCATTAATGTCTACAAAAGGGGTCTACGAAAATCAGAGAAGAGTAACCGATAAAAAACGAGTTTTTATTTTAACTCGTTCAGCTTATGCCGGACAACAAAGATTTGGTGCAGTCACATGGTCGGGAGATATTCATGCCCAATGGGATGTATTTAGAAATCAGATTTCCGCAGGTTTGAATTTTTGTATGACAGGTATACCATACTGGACTACTGATATAGGAGCATTTTTACCGGATAACCCGTTGGGTAACAAGGATAATGCATACAGGGAGATCTATTTAAGATGGTTTCAATATGGTGTTTTTAATCCCATCTTCCGATCGCACGGTTCGGGTACAGCCCGTGAAATATGGAATTTTGGAGGAGAAGATTCCTGGACATATGAGCCACTTTTAAAATTTGACAATCTTCGCTATCGTCTGTTGCCATACATCTATTCTATGGCGTGGCAGGTTACAGATAAGGATTATACCATGATGCGTAGTCTTGCTTTCGATTTTAATAAGGATCCAAATGTTTACAATATTGACAATGAATATATGTTTGGTCCGGCATTTTTAGTAAGGCCGGTGACAGAGAAGATGTATTATGAAAGAAATTATTTAGGGGATGTGATCGCTGGAGCAAACTTTTACGATAAAAGAGGTAAACAGGGAAGGCTAACCACAGAATTCTATAACGGAATTGAATTTGACACTATAGTTGCGATTGATTCAAGAGAGAAAATTGATTTCGATTGGAATGATGGGATTTCTCGTCCGAAAGGGGTAAATGAACATTATTACTCTATTCGTTTTTCCGGAGAAATAGAGGCTAAAGAATCCGGATTATTCACATTTTTAACAACGTCGAATGATGGTATAAGGGTGGTAATTGATGAAAAAATAATTATTGAAAATTGGACACCACATGGTGCTACTGTTGATACTGGGGTAATAGAGCTTGAAGCCAACAAAAAATATAAGATTAGAGTAGAGTATTTCCAAACCTTGGGCGGTGCTATAACTAAGCTAGCATGGATCAAGCCAAGTGTTGCGGCTAAATTGAAAGCACGCAAAGTGCCTCCAGTAAAATCAGTTCAGGTTTACTTGCCTGAAACATCCGGCTGGATCAATTTTTGGACTGGAAATTTCTTTAAAGGAGGACAAACTGTTGAGACTCCTGCTCCCATTGATGAGATCCCTCTATTTGTAAAAACCGGTTCGATAATACCAATGGGTCCATTTTTGCAATATTCCGATGAAAAACCTGCTGATCCGATAGAACTGAGAGTTTACACAGGTTCTGATGCAGAATTTATTCTATATGAAGATGAAAATGACAATTATAATTATGAAAAGGGAATCTATGCAACCATAGCCTTTAAATGGAATGAACAAAGCCAAACTTTAGTAATTGGAGATCGGACAGGAAATTTCCCAGGAATGTTAAACAACAGAACCTTTAAGATCATATGGGTAAATGAGAGCCATGGGACTGGTCTTCAACCGGAGCAAGATCCTGATAAAATTGTAGAATATTCCGGTAAAGAATTGATAATCAATAAATAAAACACTAATGAATCTAAAGGAAAATTCTTCTGGAATCAAACCAAGGTTAATCTTGATTATCCTCATGGTATTTTTGTTGTCTGGAGAGGATTTGGTAGCTCAGACCTCCATAAAAAAAATTAAAGAAGATCATTTTGAAGTGACGATTAAAAATATTGAAATTGATTCGATTAGAATTTTACAGGTAACAGATATGCATCTTGGAACAACAGGGCGTTGGAAAGATGATTCGAATACTTTTAATAGAATTCAACGATTGGTAAAAATGTACGATCCTGATTTTATTTTTATTACAGGTGATCTGTTTACCGGAGAAAAACCTTATGGCAGTCTGCTGGCGGCTTTTGCAGTACATTTTTTTGATGGATTAGAGCGGCCTTGGTTCTATGCTTTTGGCAATCACGATCCACAGGGTGGATTTGGGCATGATGACATTTACGAAGTGTTTTCAACCTCTGAATGGGGAATCTTAGGTTCTCATGGTTCAAATGCCAATAAAAAATATGACTATCTAGTGGATATTAATATTGATAATAATATAACTCCAAATTGGCAGGTGTATGCATTCGATACCGGACCGCACAACGGAATTAAAGCAATTCAAAAAGATCAGTTGGAATGGTATAAAAAAACTTCAAAAGAGACCCAAAAAAAATATAATGAAGCCGTACGAGCAATAGCTATCTTTCATATACCCCTAATAGAATACCAAAAATTGTGGGATGATAAAAGTATTACAAAAGGAGGAGTGAGTGAAGAAAAGGTGTATTTCGAAGAGGATGATGGTACATTCTATAAAACGATGTTAGAAGTAGGTAATATAAAAGCTGTTTTTTGTGGTCATGATCACTACAATAATTATTGGGGAAAATACAAAGGGGGTATTCTACTGGCATATGGTTATATTAGTGGAGAATCTACAAATGAGGCATGGCCTACTGGCGGTAAGTTAATTACTTTGCCAATTGATGATGGTGAAATAAAAATGAAGAATGTTGTTCCTGTTTTCGATAAAAATGAACACCAATACTAGATTCTTTAAAAATCAAATGATCTTATGATATTCAAAAAAACCAAATGGAATTCCGTCCTGATTCTTTATATCGTTTTAAATTTTAATCCAATTTTTGGGCAGGAAGAAAAAGTTATATACCATGAATTTATCACTAATTGGAATTTACTCGGTCCATTACCTCTTGGGAATATTGACAACGAATTGAGCCACAATCCGGGTTTTGAAAATGATTTTCTTTTACATTATGGTGGAGAAGGTAATCCAAAAGTAAAAGTCGGTAAAACAGTAAAAGTTGGAAGTAATAAATTGAAGTGGATTGAATATACGAGTCCGAATTCAATAATAAGTTTAGATAATGCGATTTCAAAAAAATCTAATGTTGCAGCCTATGCCTATAAGGAAATCTCACTAGAAAAAGAAGGTACTTATATCTTTGCTCTGGGAACAAATGATGGCGGGCGGCTTTGGATCAATGGCACTCAGGTATGGGACCATAAGGAAGCACGAGGTTGTAAACTTGACAACGATTTGATACCTGTTTTTTTTAAGAAAGGACTAAATAAAATTTTACTTAAAATTGAGGAGAAAGGTAATAATTGGGAGTTTTGTGCGCGAATTTTACCTTTTGATATTGATACATTTACGAAAAGAGGTACATTATTCAATGTAAAGACCTCCTCACTTGGAAGTTCAGAGTTGTACTTTTCTTTGCATGAATCCGTAATCGATAAATTATTCAAAAGCGCTAAACTAGAAATTTATACGAGTGATAAAGATCCTGTTTTAGTTTGGTCTGATCAATGGACCAAAGATAAGATCATGAAGTTAGATATTGAGGATCAATCATTCAACTCTTATACCCTTAAAATTATTGCAAAAAGACAAGATGGTAAAGAATGGATTCATGAATTGAGTTTTCAATCGGGGTTAAAAATCAATTACACGTTGTTTGATGAGCAAAAGACCAATTATCAAATTGTTGTTGGAAAAGATGCCTCCGAATCTGAACAATGGGCAGCATCTGAATTGAAAAAGTATTTAAAGGATATTAGTGGGGCCGAATTTAATATTGTTAGTGATGATTCAAAGTCTATAGTAAATAAAATTATTATTGGATTCAATAAGCATTCACAAAAATTATTAGGACATGGATTTGTTGAACCTGAATTAATGGACGAATCCTTTGTTTATAAAAATATTCAATCCAATCTAGTGTTGCTCGGTGGTAAACAACGAGGAACAATGTATGCCGTATTTTCGTTTTTAGAGAATGAGTTTGGGATGAGATGGTACACGCCTAAAGTAACTTCAGTACCGAAAAGAGAGCAATTTAATTTCAATCGCATCAATCATTATGAAAAACCAACACTACAAGTAAGAAATGATTTTTATTATGAGGCTTTTGATCCAATATGGGCTGTACATAATAAAATTAATGGAGCTATGGGCTTTCGGGAGCAACATGGAGATATAGAAGGTTATTGGGCTGTGCATACTTTTTATAGGTTTATGCCTCCAACAGAATTCTTTGATTCACATCCGGAATATTATAGTTTAATTGATGGAAAAAGAATACATGAGCGAGCACAATTATGTCTAACAAATCCAGATGTATTAGAAATTATTACAGATCGATTAAAAGTTGTCATGCGCGAAAATCCGAGTAATCTTATTTATTCCGTTTCTCAAAATGACTGGAGAAATCCTTGTCAGTGTGATAATTGTCAAGCAATTGTTTCAAAAGAAGGAGCAGAATCCGGTATCATAGTTTGGTTTGTCAATCAAGTGGCGGAAAGAGTAAAAGAGGTGTTCCCTGACAAATATGTTGGAACATTAGCCTATCAATATACTAGAAAACCTCCGAAAAATATAAAACCTAAAGAAAATGTGGTCATACGATTCTGCAGTATTGAATGTTGTTTCGCTCATGATTTTCAATCCTGTCCGGAAAATCAAGAGTTTTTAATTGATCTGGAATCATGGTCTTCTTTTACACCTCATCTTTATATTTGGGATTACGTAGTGAATTTTAGTCATTATATTATGCCATATCCTAATTTTAAGGTTTTGCAACCTAACATTAAAACTTTTATTGATAATAATTCTATTGGAATTATGGAACAAGCCGCATATCAAAGTCGCGGTGGAGAACTTTCAGAACTTCGTTCTTATTTAATTTCAAAACTACTTTGGAATTCGGAAGTTAATGTTGATAATGTGATCGATGATTTTTTGGTTGGTTTTTATGGGCGTAGCGGACAGTATATTGGAAAATATTTAGATTTATTGCACGAGCAGATTCGCCCTGACACGCATATTCATTTGGGTTTAAATGCTAATGACAAATTATTTACAAATAATTTTATTGAGGAGGCAACTGAAATATTCAATAAAGCTGAAATTATTGCTGAAAATGATGAGATTAAAGAAAGAGTTGAATTGGCCAGATTGCCTTTGATGTATTTAAAATGCAAACGCGACCCTGTTAATTCTAAATATGACGGGACTTTTGAACGTTTCAAATCTATTGTGCTAAGAGAAGGAATCACTCATTTTGCCGAAGCAGGAGAACCTCATATAAGGGCTTTTATGGAGCAAGTAGATCAGGCTGAATAAAAAACAAAAACATACGACAAATGAAAAATCAACACAAGAGTCTTATCTCATTTTTACTTCTAATTTTGATTTCATCAATTCTCTTTTCACAAAGCGCAACAGGATATGTGTTTCACGATGTCAATGAGAATGGTAAAAAAGACTCTGATGAAAAAGGGATATCAAAAGTTTGTGTCTCTAATGGAACAGAAGTTGTTCAAACAGATTCGGAAGGAAAATGGAACCTTCCTATAACCGATGATACTGGTTTATTTGTAATTAAGCCAAAGGATTATTCAGTACCTGTTAATTCAAATATGATTCCGCAACATTATTATTTGCATAAGCCTATGGGTTCTCCTAAATCGAAAATCAAGGGTGTTGAACCATCAGGAAAGCTTCCAAGATCTATTGATTTTCCATTAGTTTATAATCCGGAACCTAAGAAATTTTCTGCAATATTTTTTGGAGATACTCAAACGAGTACGGCGAACGAAGTGAATTATTTAAATCATGATATTGTAGAAGATCTTATTGATACTGAGGCTGTATTCGGAGTCACTCTAGGCGATATCGTAGGGAATGATCCGAAACTATTTAAAGAAATTAGCGAAGGAATAGGCCAGATCAATATACCATGGTATTATATATTCGGAAACCATGATGATAATAATGATGCCAAAAAGAATGAGTTTAGAGATGAAACTTTTGAACGTTATTTTGGGCCAAGTACCTATGCATTTGAAGTTGGTCAAGTGGTCTTTATAGGCTTTAATAATATTTTTTATAAACCCAATGGTAAGTACGAAGCCTTTTTCATTCAAAGTCAGATAACATTTTTAAAGAATTATCTCGACTTTATATCTGACGATAAACTAATTGTTCTTATGATGCACATTCCTATCATTACTTGTGAAAATAGAGAAATGATTTTTAACCTTCTCAAAGATAGACCTCATACTTTTTCTGTTTCAGCTCATGCTCATGATCAGATTAATTTGTTTATTGATGAGAAATATGGGTGGACGGGTAAAGAATCTCATCATCATTTAATAAATGCAACAACTTGCGGAAGTTGGTGGTGTGGTCAAATTGATGAAGAAGGTATACCACATTCTACTATGAATGATGGAGCACCGAATGGACATTCAATAATAACCTTTGAAGGTAATGAATATAACGTGGAATTTAAGGCTGCAAGAAGACCTGCGGATTATCAAATGAATATTTATGCTCCGGACAAAGTTGATATATCCTCAATAGATTCTACTAAAGTATTGGTAAATGTATTTGCTGGCTCAGAAAAATCTATTGTCCAAATGAAAGTTGGGAAAAACGGAGAATGGTTATCACTTAAGAAAGTAGAAGTGATTGACCCACAATGTTTAAGGATGTATAATTTGACCCCTATTTTAAAGCAAAAATTTAATGATGAGGAAATTGAGAATATTTTGGGTTGGCCAATGGATTACCCGAATGTTTCAACGCATATTTGGGAAGGAAATCTTCAAGGAGAAATTCTATTAGGCGCAAACACGATTAAGGTTAAAACAACCGATATGTATGGTCATAACTATGAGGAGAACAGAATTATTTATGTGTATGAGTAATTAGTCATTGCAAGAAAACGCCAAATACTTCGTTACTCTCGTTTTGAAAACAGTTATCAGCCTGAGGCTGACTCCTTGTCCCGGATAGTTATCGGGATTCAAAACTTCGAAAGCCCTGCCTTTGACGGCCTTTAGGTTTGTATTGTAAAAATAGATTAAATAAATTATATGATGATAATGAGTTTTTTCGCCAACACTAATTAGAGTAAACTGATCATAAGAAATCATATAAACACAAAAGATAAACACAAAATGAAATTTATTACCCTAAAGAATAGCTTATTCATATTTGCGCTTTCTCTGATTTTTATCGGATGTTCAAAAAGTAATTCTATTAAAGAATCCACTAAAGAAATTACTTTAAAATTAGATCCAAAAGAAGGAAATCCCAGAAACAGCGAAGGTGATTTTATCCAATTAAAAGATGGGAGTATTTTGTTTGTTTATACTCACTTCACAGATGGAGCAGGTGATAATTCAACGGCCTTTCTCACTGGAAGAACCTCTGACGATCATGGCAAAACATGGACTACAGAGGACCTTGTTATTATACCTAATGAAGCGGATATGAACATCATGTCGGTTTCTTTATTGCGATTGAATAATGGTGAAATAGCTTTGTTCTATTTGCGTAAAAATTCTGAATCCGACTGTATTCCTATAATGCGAATTTCAAAAGATGAGGCAAAAACATGGGGAGAAGCAAAAATCTGTGTCAAAGATCCCGGCTATTACGTAATGAATAATGACAGAGTGATACAATTAAAAAAGCGGGCGATTGATCTTTCCACTGTCATTACATAAAACCCCTGATACTGAAGTTTCTGCAATGGGAAAATTAATATGTTACTATTCCGATGATGATGGAGAAAACTGGCAAAGATCAGCGGAGATTGATAATAACGATAAGGTTACTTCTCAGGAACCCGGACTAATTGAATTAAATGATAAGAGGTTATTGCTTTTTTGCAGAACCGAATCGGGAGTACAATATTTTTCTTTTTCAGGTGATTCCGGGGAATCCTGGTCGCCTCTTGAACCTGGTAATATTAAGTCCCCTCTTTCTCCGGCTTCCATGGAAAGAATTCCTTCTACCGGTGATTTGCTGTTGGTATGGAATAACAATTTTAAGAAAGGCAGAGATGGTGGTAAAAGAACTCCTTATAATTTGGCGATATCCAAAGACGAAGGAAGATCCTGGTCAAAAATAAAGACTTTGGAAAGTGATCCTAACGGTTGGTATTGTTATACTGCCATTGAATTTATTGATGATCATGTTTTATTGGGTCATTGTGCGGGTGATACGAAACAACATTCGGGCCTGGCTACAACACAAATCACACGCCTGAGTCTTGATTGGATCTATAAGGATGCAACCCCTGACCCCTACATAGAGATCGATAGTGTTGGAATAGTTAAATTGGCTTGTGATGATAAAAATGCTGAAATTCGATATACAATAGATGAGACACTTCCTTCTAAGACATCTGTATTGTATGAATTACCATTGAAAATAGGTTGGATAACCAACTTAAAAATGCAGTCTTTTAATTCTGATAAAACACCGAGTAAAATAGTATCGTTAAATATTGGTAGTAGTGTGTACCAAGAAGCGCAGGAATTGACTCATAAAGCCGAAACAGGGTTGGTCTATCAATATTATGAGGGGGTATTCGATTTTACTGATGAGATTGAAAAATCTGCCATGATCAACTCGGGAATTACATCTCAATTTTCAACAGAATGGAGTCCGAATAAAACTAATTTTGCTTTCGTTTATACTGGTTATATTAAAATTCCTAAAGACGCACTCTATACTTTCTATCTCAAGTCAAATGACGGAGCTGTAATGTACCTGAATGACCGGAAATTAATAGATAATGATGGTGCTCATGGGATTTATGAAAAAATGACATCAACTTCTTTAATAGCAGGCATGCACAAATTAAAAGTTGAATATTTTCAGCAAGGCGGAGGTCATCTGCTGGAGGTTTCTTGGGCAAGTGAGGAGTTCCCAAAACAAGAAATTCAAAAGGAAGTTTTGTTTCACTAGTGGACAGGTTTGTCTACAATATTTTTACCCTGATTAGCATATTGAGTGAGTATTTGACAATTTTAGAGTTAAATTACCATGTATATAAACCAAAAAAGATGAAATAAACAAATCGTCTAAATCGTAAATTTGGAAATAATTAGAATTCATTGAATTAAGATCGTATAACCCCTTAAATAAATATAAATGAAAAATATTTTTTTACTTCTTGGCCTATTTGTATCAGTATCAACTATGGCCCAAACTTATGTTGATAAACCATTTGTTCAGGATTACGCTGATAAATTTGAGTTTAGTAAGGCCGATAATGTAAAACTGTTACAAGTAAGCAGTGATAGAAATCAAGTTGTTAAGATCATTTCCTCAGAAGGGCTTTTACAACCCTATGAAAAGAATTTAGTTGCTGATCTGCAATACAGACCATTAACAGACATGAGTATCATTTCCATAGATGATTATAAAGATCAATTTGTTTATCTTACAGATGTAGCTGTACTAAGTAATGCCTGGGCAGGAAAATTTCATGTGGATCATGGAATAAAAGATCCTACACAATTTGTTATTGGAAATGATTTTACAACACTTGTTGCTTCTCAAAATGAATTGGCATTGTTTAAAGACGGGAAAAAGATCTGGAGTAAAACTGAAGATAATCTTGATCCAAAATCATTAATTTTTGATGAAAAGGAGAGTCGGTTTTTAATATTGACAAAAAATTCTTTGTATGTACTGGAAAGTAAAGAGGCCAAATTTTCAAAAATATTTGGTGGCGATGATTTAACGGCAGTTATCATTTATAAGGACAATATTATTCTTGGTACAGGCAATGGCATAATAACACTGTCCGGAGATTCTTTTAAAGCTGGTAAAATTGATCAGAAATTACCGTGGACAGAAATTACTTCATTAAAGGATATTGACGGAAATTTATGGATCGGATCTAGCAAAGGAGCCTTTAAACTTCGCGAAGACGGGAAATATGATTATTATGCATCAAAGCGGTGGTTGCTTGATGATGAAGTAGTTGACATGGCAAAAGGACCTGAGAATAGTGTTTTAATACTTACAAGTAAAGGGCTGAGTAAAATTAATTTTGTGCAAATGACTTTAGCGGAAAAGGCGGATTATTTTCAAAAGATCCAAAGGTTAAGACATGTTCGGTATGGTTTTACTTCCGCTACCAGGTTGGCAGTTCCGGGAGACCTTTCCACCACTATACTCGGCGATACTGATAATGATGGTTTATGGACCTCTATGTACTTGGCTGGAGAATTATTTCGTTATGCCGTTACCAAATCGGAAGATGCAAAACTCAATGCCTATGAGGCATTTGAAGCTATGGAAAGGTTAACGGAGATCAGTGGAATTGATGGCTTTCCTGCGAGAACTTATGAAATTGATGGATATCAATCAAGCGATACAAATCCTGACATGCCGGAAGATCAAAAAATATGGCGAATAGCCGATAAGGAAGATGCGCGTTATAGATGGAAATCAACAACCAGCAGCGACGAATCTTGTGGTCACTTTTTTGTTTATGCTCTGTTCGCAGAGCTAGCTCCCGATAAAGAATGGAGAGACAGAGCGATACATCAAATTAAAATTGAAATGGATCATATTATTGATAATGATTGGTATTTGGTAACATGGAATGGAAAATCTACTGAATGGGGAAGATGGAATCCGGACTATGTAAATAGTTTTCCAACGAACGTTGGAGATAGAAGATTAAATTCTACACTTATTTTGGCGTTTTTACAAACAACTTATCATTTTACAGGAGATGAAAAGTATAAAAAAGCAGCTAATAAGTTGATCAAAAAGTATGGTTATGATGAAAATGCAAATCGACCTGCTTCTGAGATAGGTTATGTAGAGGGAGAAAGACTAAGTGATAAATGGAACCATTCAGATGATGAAATGTATTTTATGACCGTTCCTGCCTTTGTAAAATATTCTTTTACTGAAGAAGAGAAGGAAAAGCATTTTGCTGCCGTAAAAAGCCATTGGGAAGTAGAGCGTTCTGAAAAAAATCCGTTATGGAATTACCTTTTTGCCCTTGCCGGAGGAAAAGATATTGATATTGAAGATTCGGCTTGGTGGTTGAGGGAGTTCCCAATGGACCTTATTGATTGGAAAGTAGATAATAGCCATAGAAAAGATTTGACGAAAGTGGAACCAAATTTTAGAAACCAGACCTATACAGAGGTATTACCGCAGGATGAACGTGTGTTAGGCCTGCACAATGGTGCTTACAGAAATAATGGAGGGAGCGATGGCAGGAGAGAATATGACCCTTATATCTACTTAATGCCGTATTGGGCCGGAAGATATGTTGACGCAATAAGTGCGCCGGAATCGGAATAGTTGGCAGAAACGCTATCAGAGGAATAAGTTGTTTTTATTTGCATAGATTTTATTTTGTGATTTATAGTTTTCTCATTATTGGATGAGAGTAAATTAAAATTTTACCTATAAGCCGGTTTTGACCTATTTATCATTTGCGTTGGAAAATTCCTGAATATTATCCTGAATGAACCAGTTTTTTGGACCCTTCAGATTTGTTAATAAGCCTTACTTTTGCAATGGAAAATGTAGATTTAGCTTGAAATAAATAATATGAGACAATCAATAACTACTTTTCTTGCAATATTGCTTGGAGGAATAACGCTGATAATTGGACAGGAAAATCAGAGTAGATCTCCGATAGATCCGGGATTGGACGAAAAAAGTAATGCATATATGGATAGGCAAAGTGAAGCCTTTCTTAATTATATTGATAATACCCTCAAATCTCATCCTCCTGCCCACCCTGTACCTATTGAAAGAATTGCTCCGTTGTATCTGTTGGATGCAGTATTGCATGATCAATATGCTGCCAATCGCATGCCGGTTCAAAAATTCTATCGTAACCGACTTGAAAATGCATTATCTGAAATTGAAAATGCAAAGATTGAATCCGGTGCTAAAATTTGGAAATTGTATAATATGGGTTTTATTGTGAAAACAAAAAGTGTAACCCTTGCATTCGATTTTGTTAGAGGGACCACTGCAGGTTCTGAGAATTTTGGACTATCTGATGATATTATGAAACGTTTTGTAGCGCAGTGCGATGTGTTGTTTATTAGTCATTGGCACAGTGACCATATAGATATGAAGGTCGCTCATACATTCATTGATCAGGGAAAGCCAGTTGTTGCAGCTGGGCAATTATGGAAAAATCAACCGATATACAAAAAAATAACACATCTCCGAAGAGAGGCAAATACCAAGCAAACTTTAAATATCAAAAACAAAAATATTTCGCTTGATGTTGTGATCTATCCGGGACATCAAATGGAAAAGAACCTTAATAATGTTCCTTTGGTTTTTACTCCGGAAGGAATTACAGTTTCTCATATGGGAGATCAGATCAATGAAGGAGATTTTATGATAGATTATGATTGGATCGATACGGTAGCAAAGAACTATTCCGTTGATATTTTACTCCCGCCTAGTTGGACGAATGAACTCTACAGAATTGTTAAGGGGTTCGATCCGAAACTTGTAATTCCGGGACATGAAAATGAATTGGGTCACACGGTGGATGACAGGGTCCCTTTTTGGGGAGATATAGAGTATTTGGAACTGACAAATGACGAACTTTTCGAGTCTGAAACCCCTGTAATACAAATGATTTGGGGTGAATCTTTTCATTATATACCATCAGAAGAGTAATTTATTTAAAACAAAAAAAATGTTTATCAAAAAATATATATTATCAGTTTTAATTATATTCATTTTTAACTCATCTTCAAGTGCTCAAATGAGTATCGAAAAGTTGGATAATATGGCTGTTCTGAGTTTTTCCATCATGAGTGATAATAAGGGCTACTCTATTGAAAATCCACATATGAATAAAATGAACCTATGGGCAAGAGAGGCTGGAGATCAATTTATTCTTGGTTTAGGGGATCATGTAAAGGATAATCGCGCCAATCCTTTTTTAGATCTGATGAAGACCGATAGTTTATGGCATAACCATTTTTATCCTAATGTTGCTGATGGTGAAAATGAATTTTGGGGGAGAGATCAGGGAGATTGGGGTGCAGGAGCTCCAATTTTGAACTATGTAGATATGGATAAAAGAAAGAATGTTGAGATCAGACCTAATAATTGCGAATATTATGCTATTGAAGAACATAATGGCATACGAGTTCACATTATTCAGTTGCATTATTCCGATAACCCACCGAATCCTGCCATTGCATTTAATGAAAGTTCCAGGCAATATTTAATGGATGTTCTGGACAGTATTGAGAAGACGGATAATGATATAATTATTGTACTTGCTCATACCGGTAATTGGGTTGAACAGCTGAGTGAAGAAAGAAAATCAAAAGTTTTGGACAAGGCAGATCTGATTCTGGGTGCTACTACCCACAGATATCAGCGCTATGATTTTACTGATTATGACAATGAGAATGGAGCTATTGCATTTAATACAGGGGCATTAGGTAACAGTGGGAAAAATGGATTTCTTCAGGTTCATGTGCTGGAATATCCAACGAGAATCATCATACAATATCAAACAACAAAAAACGATAGAAGAGAATTGCAAAAGAATGGATTTGCCTATGAAAAGGTCATAAATGGAAAGATAAAGAAAGTTGAATGGGATACTTTTGAGGCGAATCTTTCTAGTTGGAATGGTCCAATTCCGAAGGTTGCTTGGCAATTGAAAGGTATTTCCAATAAGTTTAAACAATACGATGTAGTTTTAAAACCGGATAAAAATGAACCGGAATATTGGGCGGGTGCGCCTTCTGTTGTAAGAGATGAAGATGGAATCTTTTGGATGGCTGCCAGAATGCGATCTCCGGAACATCCAAGAGGACTACGCGGTTACGAAATTAGAATATTGAAAAGCAAAGATGGGATCAACTTTGAAAAATACCATTCTATCTATAGAGAGACTATACCAATTCCCGGATTTGAAAGACCAGCTTTACTCATAGATCCAAAAACAAAAAAATTCAAATTATATGCCTGCGGGCCATGGAAAAGTGGTCCATGGTCAATCATTAAATTTGATGATGTGGTGGATCTTAAAGAAATCGACCCTAAATCTGCCCATCCGGTAATCGTAGCACCGAGGAAAAAGTATGAAAGAGATGTTTCCGTTGAGGAATACAAAGATCCGTCAATATTTTATGCAGAAGGTAAATATCATTGCTATGTGATTGGTTATATAAGAAGGAACGAGCGTTTGTTCCACTACTCCAGTGACGATGGAGAAAATTGGGTTGCTGTTGGGGATGTGAACCAGCCTATTATGGATTTAAACGGTTGGCATAATTTCTTTATACGACCGGCATCAGTTTTACCCTTAGGAATTGGATATCTATTTGTTTATGAAGGGTCTAGCACAAAATGGTTTGATCCGGTGTACAATATAGGAACCGGATTTGGATTTACATTTGATCTACATAATATTAGTGATCTAACTATAGATTCTCCTCTATTGTTGAGTACTACTCCTGGAAAATTTCATACCTATCGCTACTCCTATTGGATGTGGGTAGACGGAGAAATTTGGGTCTATGCCGAAGTAACTAATGAAAACGAGTCACATGAAATTAGATTAACTAGACTCTCGGTGAATTAGGATTACAGGATTTGAACATATTTAAAATATAATTATGAGAAAAATAAAACTAAAAATACTGATTAATCTGTTATTGGTGAGTTTATTAACTATTGGAGTAATTGCCTGTGATGATAAAAAAAAAGCGTTGATGAAGTTTCGACTCAACTAAAACAAAATTGGGCCGAAAAACTTGGTTTTCCTAAAGGTAAAAGAGTAATTATGCTTCATGCTGATGATGTAGGCATGTGTGAAGAGGCAAATATAGCTACAGAATATTATTTAAAAAATGATTATATTCAGTCGGCGGCAATTATGGTACCCTGTCCCAACGCCGATTATTTTATAGAATGGGCAATAGCAAATCCCAATAAAGATGTTGGATTGCATCTTACACTTACAAGTGAATGGAGAGATCATAGATGGAGCACAATTACAGATCCTACAGAGGTCCAAGGGCTCATTGACCCGGATGGGAAAATGTGGCACCATGTTCCTGATGTTGTAGAACATGCAACGGCCGATGAAGTAGAAAAGGAAATTAGAGCACAAATAGATAAATCTTTAAGTATGGGACTTGAACCCAGTCATATAGATACACATATGGGAACTCTTTATGGTGACAAAGAGTATATCAAGAGATTTTACAAAGTTGCTGAGGAGTATGGTATTCCGGCCAATGTGTTGGATATGTCAGATTCCCTGGTCGTGAAGGGGTTTAGAGAAGAAGGATACCCAATTGATGACAGCATTGTTGCACTAACAGAAAGATATACTTTGCCTAAGTTGGATGGATTTACCAGCGCTCCAAATGGCGAAACCTATGAAGATAAAGTGAGTAAGTTCAAACAACTTATAAGATCGTTAAAACCAGGTCTGACAGAAATTATTTTTCATCCTTCGGTGGAATCTGAAAAGCTGAAAACAATTGCATATTCATGGCAACAGCGCATATGGGAAGCTAAAATGTTTGCAGATAAGGATCTTATAAAATTCTTCGAAGAAGAGGGAATTATCTTTACCAATTGGACAGAAATAATGATGCGATTTAATAAAATGAAAAATAAATAAAAATGAGACTACTAATTCACGACAATTATCAAGATCTAAGTAAATGGTTAGCTTATTATTTAGCGAGTAAAATAAATAAGTTTCAACCTACAAAAACGAGACCCTTTGTATTAGGATTACCGACGGGTTCTTCACCATTGGGTGTTTATATAGAGTTGATTAATCTCTACAAAGAAGGGAAAGTTTCTTTTAAATATGTGATCACTTTTAATATGGATGAATACGTAGGGATTTCAGAAGATCACCCGGAAAGTTACCATTATTTTATGTATTCTAATTTTTTCAATCATATTGATATTCTAAAAGAAAATATAAATATTCTAGATGGTAATGCTAAGGACCTTCAAAAAGAATGTGATGATTTCGAGAAAAAAATTAAGGAAGTTGGTGGAATCGATCTTTTTTTAGGAGGAATAGGATCTGACGGGCACATTGCTTTTAATGAACCAGGATCTTCTCTATCCTCCCGTACAAGGTTAAAAACACTAACCCACGATACCATTATGGCAAATTCCAGATTTTTTGATAACGATATGAATAAAGTGCCGAAAACAGCTCTTACCGTGGGCGTTGCAACAGTGATGGAAGCCAAAGAATTGATTATAATAATTAGTGGATATAAAAAAGCCAGAGCCCTGATGAAGGTTGTCGATGATGGAGTAAATCATATGTGGACAGTATCTATGTTGCAATTACACCAGCATGGAATGATATGCTGCGATGTGGATGCCACGATGGAATTAAAGGTAGGAACAGCTAAATACTTTAAAGAGATAGAACAGCATGCCTTAGATAAATTACCGGAGCTTTAGAGAGGTTATGACCTGCCCCAGATAATGAATTTGTCTTGTTGAGTGTATATTAACAGGCTCTGAAAAAGATAAAATATAATATGTATATGATAATATTAAGGCTCCATGGACCGGGCATAAATGTATCTTTGAAGCAATTTTATTTTAGGGTATGATCAAAAGAGATAAAATCAGGAAATACATTCTTTTATTTGTAATAATTGCCATAATTGTAATTGCTTTTTTCTTTCCTTATTCTATTCATATTCAAGATGCATTAACCTTACAACCCGATCCGGAATTTGGAATCGAACTTTCGATTTGGAGAATTATTTTTGAGCCAATACTTGGACTTTTGCTATTTTTTAACAGATCGCTCTATGCTCTTGATGAGCTATTGATCTTGTTATACTGGATTCTTGGATTTTATATTACTTATGTCATCTTAAAGTACCTGCTATCAAAAAATATTGCAAACAAAAAAAAGTATATTGTTAACCAATTAATTAATCTTCCATTAGTTGTTGGGATTTGGTTTTTTTTTATGTATTGATAATTTTTATTCCCCTGCCAAACAATACGATAATAAATAATTCGGAGACCTCAGTTTTGGTAGCAACACATTCGCATTCTGAGTTTAGTCATGATGGACTGATCTCTCAAAAAGGACTTTGGGAATGGCATAAAAAAAATAATTTTGACGCCTTTTTTATAACGGATCATGGGAATCACGCCAAAACTTTTGAATTAGCTGAAAAACAGAGAATTAAGGAATTTCCACAAGATCCATTGATTATGACTGGTGAAGAATATTCCGGATCTAATCATATGAGTTTACTGGGTATTAAAAATTATTTTGTTACAAAAGGATTGAGTGATGTTGCGGTTATAGATACTACTCATTTTTATAACGGCGTAGTTCTGATTAATCATTGGTTTAGCGATAAACATAATTCCCTTGAATATTATAAAAATCTGAATGTTGACGGTTATGAAATTGAAAATGTTGGTAAAGAACTTTATTATGACAGGTCACTTTATGAGAAAATAAAAGCTTTTTGTATTTCAAACAATCTGATTATGGTTGGGGGTCTGGATTTTCACGGATATGGAAGGTCTTGCTCCACCTGGAATGCCTTTGAAATTCCAAATTGGAAGAATTTGAATGATCTCGAAAAGGAAGAAGAAATTATAAAGATACTTCGCAATCGGGAACAGGAAAAAGTAAAGGTTCTTATGTATAAGGACCGTCCTTATTACAGTGAAGAAAATTTAGCTTTTAGCCCGATAATACTTGTGTTTAATTATTTAAGAACCTTAAGCATATACCAAGTCCTTTCATGGATAGTTTGGTTGGTAATTTTTAGTTTGGTCCGTGAAAGGGTTAAAGGAAGAATGGATAAGATCATTGTTTTGGCAGGGATTGCAGGTTCCGTATTTTTAATCTTATTAGGAACTAAATATAATTCAAACATTGCTGCAGTTAAAGGATATAGCGAGTTGTATGAGGAGTATAGTACCTTGTTATTTTATATAGGCTCTGGCTTTATTATTTATGCGATGACATTGTTATATTTTAGATTTTTTAGAAAGAACGTATAATATTTTAATTAAAATATATGGCTTTAAGCAAAGGCATAAAAATAACTTTAGGTACTCTGTCCTTTTTATTAGCTATAGTATACTTTTACTGGATCCTTCCCTTTTGGGGAATGCCTTTTAATGCACAAAGACACGGTCAACTACCTTTAACTCCGGCCTGGGCACTTGAAAACTGGCTGTGGGAAGATGACGTGAATACGGCTGCTTATGTAGATGAATTATTAGAAGGCTATAAAGAACACGATATACCAGTAAGAACTATTATTTTAGACAGTCCATGGTCCTTGCGATACAATGATTTTGAAATAGATACCCTTTTATATCCGAATCCGGGGTCCTGGTTTAAAAAATTGCAGGATGATAATTACAGAGTTGTCTTGTGGATGACCCCTTTGGTGAATAGCTTTAGTAAGGACACAAAAATAAAGAACTCGGAGGCCTGGTATAGCAATGCTAAAGAAAAAGGATATTTGGTAAAATCGGATAAATTAAATAATTGGTGGAAAGGTGATGGAGGATTTATAGATTATACGAATCCGGAAGCTGTGAAATGGTGGAGAGAAATGCAGAAAAATGTATTTGATCTGGGAATAGATGGGTGGAAATTAGATGGTGCAGCCACTTTGTTTTGGACGGAATTATGGGGTGTTCCATTTTTTTATAAAAAAACAAATGACGGTTTAATGACAACCCGGAAATATATGGACTTATATTATCGCGAAGAATACAAACATGGCTTAAGTCAAAACCCTGAATTTGTAGCACTTTCGAGATCTATTGATCGTGGCTTTCATCCAGAAGGCTTTGCTCCTTTTGATGCCTCACCGGTGAACTGGGTTGGGGATCAAAAACATGAATGGGTTACTCAAAAAATGATTTCGGAAAACAATGAGGAAAGAGTTGATATTGCCTTAGATGGTATAGAAGGATTTGAATCAGCCATTGAAAGTATCTTAGAAAGTGCAAAATTAGGCTATAACATAATTGGATCCGATGTTGCCGGTTTTTCTGGCAGTACAATACCACCACGACTTTATATGAGATGGACACAATTTTCGACCTTTTGTGGTCTGTTTATGAATGGTGGACATGGAGATAGAAGGTTGTGGAAACGAACGGAAGAAGAACTGAAAGTTATTAGAAAATTTTCTTGGTTGCATACCGAATTAGTCCCTTATATGTATCATTATGTTGTTACAGCACATAACGGGGGAAGACGTTTGCAAACCGTTTTAGATAAAGGGAAATATCAATATATGTTTGGAGATGACTTTTTGGTGACACCCATTTACGTCGATTCAAAAACAAGGGAAGTAAGCTTACCAAAAGGAGAATGGAGATACTTTTTTAACGACACAGAATTACTTGAAGGGAAAAGTACTTTTAAGAGAGAATATCCTTTGGACGAATTCCCAGTTTTTATAAAAGAAGGGGCCATTATTCCAATGAATATTGAGCGAGAATATACAAATATTGGAGATGAAAATTCAAAAGGGTTCACCACTATATTAGTTTATCCGAAAGGAGAAAATAGTTTTACCTTTTACCATACAGATACCAAGGGTAAAACTGAAATATCTTATGTGTTTAATGAAAGCAATAATCTAAAAGTTAATTTAGAAGGGAAGAAAATTCCTCATATACTGACTATTCAATCAATGAGTGATCCAAAGAAAATTACCCTGGAAGGTGAGCAACTTCTTAGAGATGAAAATTGGAAATTTGACATTGCAAAGCAAAAAATTATAATCAAAACAAAAACTTATTCAAAAGGAAATTATGAGATCAATTATTAAAAAAAATAAAAGAATATTAAATTTTGTAGCAGTTTTCGTTACGATATTTTTCCTGTCTTGTTCTAGTACGGTTAGAACTAATAAAGCAGACAGCTCAAAAATACAGACTGAATTTCATGATGCAACCTCAAAAACAGTGCTGGTCGCGGCACATAGAGGAGCACATATGGATAACTTTGAAAATTCCCTTGCATCTATTCATGAGGCGATAGAATTAGGTGTAGATGTGGTTGAACTGGATGTGCGAACTACCAAGGATGGTTATTTGGTGCTAATGCACGATTCAAATATAGACCGCACCACTACCGGTAAAGGAAAGGTTGAAGATCTGACTTTTGCCGAATTAAGAACCTTTCGCTTAAAATCACCCTACGGTAGAATAAGTGAAGAAAGCATCCCAACCTTTGAAGCAGCCTTGAAAATTATCAAAGGAAAAATAATGGTGGACATTGATATGAAAACGGACAATGTGAAAGGTCTTGTGGAGATGGTTGAGAAAACGAGAACAAATAATGATGTGTTTTATTTTGATAATGACTACCATCAGTTGGATGCAATCAAAAAAATGGAAAGCTCCGCTCAAATTATGCCAAGAGCATATTCTTTTAAAATGGCGGATTCTGCGGTTGTTAGATATGCACCTCCGGTTGTGCATATCGACCCTGATTTTTATACCAAAGAGTTGTCAAAAATGTTAAGGGAGAATAACTCCAGAGTTTGGATCAATGCTTTAGGAGAATCGGATGCATACATTCGTTATGGCAGGGGAGAGAAAGTTTTGGAGGAATTATTGGGTAAAGGAGCCAATATGATACAAACCGATGAACCCGAAATGTTGTTGGAACTACTGAGATATAAAGGATTACACGATTAATATTCGGAGGAATTAAGTGATTGATCTTATTGTGATGGACAATAACATTAACCTTATAAATTATAACTAAATTTAAACTATAAAATGAAAAGTGTAAAATCTATATTACTGATATTCATAACGTTATTGGCATTATCATGCAAGGAAAACACAAATAGTGAATCTGCAGGTCAGCAAAGCAATCTACAATTTGTAAATCCGGATATAGGATCCGTAGGTTATTTATTGCATCCCATGCGGCCAAATGTACAGTTACCAAATCAGCCAATAAGGATGCATCCTTACAGAAAAGATTATCTGGATGATCAAATTGCATTCTTTACACTTTCCATGGTCTCACATCGTGAAGGAGAGCTTTTTGGTGTACTGCCGGGAATTCTAAAAGATGAAAATGAACCCTGGAGTGAAAAACAAACCTGGGATCATGACCAGGAAATTTTAAAACCGAATTATTATTCTACTTATTTTGTTGATTCTGAAATAAGAACAGAATTTACTCCGGGATCAAAAGCCGGATTTTTCAAATTTCATTTCCCTGAAAAAGGAATTAAAAAGCTAAAGTTCAATATAACACACGATGGGAGCTGGAGACAAGGTGAGGGAAATTCAATAATTGGTATTGAAGAATTTGGCGGAATGAAAGCTTATGTTTATTGTGAGTTTAATACGGATATTTTAACTTCGTTTGACACACAGACTATTGTAAATAAAAGAAGGAAAACAAGTAGAGAACAGCCAAATGCATGGGTAACTTTTTCGGATAGTTCGGCTAATATTATTGAACTTAAATATGCAATTTCCTATATTAGTGTTGAGCAAGCACAAAAAAATCTGCAAAGCGAAATTCCACAATGGGATTTTACTAAATTGAAAGACGGTGCCACCTCTGTTTGGAATAAGAAGTTAGGACAGATAAAAGTAGAAGGAGGTACGGAAGCACAAAGAAATGTTTTCTATACTTCTCTGTACCGATACTATGAACGGATGGTAAATATTACTGAAGATGATAAATACTTCAGTGCTTATGATCATACAATCCATGAGGATAAAAGAGATTTTTATACGGATGATTGGGTTTGGGATACCTATCTGGCCCAACACCCGTTGCGAATGATTCTATCGCCGGAATTGGAAGCTGATATGTTGCAATCATATGTTCGAATGTATGAAGAAGGAGGGTGGATGCCACAATTCCCGATACTTTATATGGATAAACCAGCCATGCACGGTTTTCATTCAACAGTTGTTTTTTTAGATGCTTACCGAAAAGGGATCCGCAATTTTGACGTAGAAAAAGCTTATGAAGGAATGAGAAAAAATGCTACAGATGGAACCATGATTCCCTGGGTAAACGGTCCAAAAACAGAATTGGATGATTTTTATAGAGAGAATGGATATTTTCCATCGCTAAAACCGGGTGAAAAAGAATTTGTAGAAGAAGTACACTGGTTTGAAAGAAGAGAAAGCGTTGCCATAACTATGGCACACAGTTATGATGATTGGGCTCTGGGACAAATGGCTTTGGAGCTGGATAAAAAGGAAGATTTTGAGTACTATAATGGTCAGGCTACCAATTATAAGAACCTTTACCAACCAAATAACGGATTGATGATGCCAAAGGATTCTGACGGCAACTGGATAGATATTGATCCGAAATTTGATGGTGGTCCGGGTGGGCGTGATTATTACGATGAAAACAATGGGTATACCTACGCCTGGCAAGCCCAACAAGATATTCATGGTTTGATAGATCTGATGGGAGGAAGAGATCAATTTATGGCTAATTTGGATAATTTATTCAGAGAAGGATTGGGTAGGACTAAATATCAATTTTATGCCTTGTTTGCAGATTCGAGCGGAATGGTAGGGCAATTTTCAATGGGAAATGAGCCAAGTTTTCACATTCCTTATTTATACAATTATGCGGGTGCACCCTGGAAAACACAAAAGCGTGTTAGGTTTTTATTAGATGCCTGGTTTCAGGATAGTATCTTTGGAATTCCCGGTGATGAAGATGGAGGAGCAATGACATCCTGGGCAGTATTTTCTTCAATGGGATTTTATCCGGTAACTCCCGGATTGCCGATCTATAATATCGGGAGTCCTCTTTTTGAGAAAACATCCATAGATCTAGACAATGGAAAAACATTTACAATTATAGCAAAAAATTCTTCTGAGAAGAACAAATATATCCAGTCGGCAACATTAAATGGTAAACCCCATGACAAAGTATGGTTTACTCATGATGATATTTTAAACGGGTCGACCTTAGAATTAGAAATGGGAGAATATCCAAATAAAGAATGGGGTGCAGAACCTGAAGCGGCACCGGCATCTGAGGTGAAATAGGACGGAATTTTAAACCTTCGGACAACTCATCAGTTGATTCATCTGATGAATCGTAATAAAATTTGCCACTGCTGGTGTTTTTCTCCAGCAGTTTTCTCCCACAATTCCTTTGTCGGTGGAAAACACCAACAAAGGCAAAGTGATAATTAAATATGCTACAGCCGCTTTAAATATGTTGCGTCTTTTGAGCTCAGTAATGTATTGCTTAAAATTCAATTATTTTTTCTTTTTCTCGTTATAGATATCTATATATTTTTGATCTAGTTCCTTTGAGTCCTTATACTTCACCCTTAACTCTACCAGCTCATTTTTGAGTTTTTTTACGATCTCAGCATATGCAGTATCGTTATAAACATTATTCAATTCAGAGGGATCATTTTTGCGATCATACAACTCCCATTCATCTACATCATAGTAAAAATGTGCCAGTTTGTATTCTTTTGTAACTATCCCGTAATGTCTTTTTACCATGTGCACTGCAGGATATTCATAATAGTGATAATACACGGCATCTCGATCCCAGGTTTCACCATTTCCGGTCAAGAGAGGGATCAGACTTTCCCCTTGCATATCTTTAGGTGCTGGAATTTGAGCCGCTTCCAGAAAAGTCTGAGCAAAATCCAGGTTTTGCACCATTTCTTCGTTAGTAGTTCCTGCTTTTATTTGGTTAGGCCATCGTATTAACAGAGGTGTTTTAAAAGATTCGTCGTAAATAAATCGCTTATCGAACCAACCATGTTCTCCTAAGTAAAATCCTTGATCCGAAGTATACACCACAATAGTATTCTCTGCCAAACCACTTTCTTCCAGATAGTCTAATACTCTCCCTACATTATCATCCACGGATGAAATAGTGCCAAGATAATCTTGCATGTAGCGCTGATATTTCCATATCATTTTTTCTTCGTTGTTCAACCCGGGCCAATTGGCTTTGAACCATGTGTTGATCGAATCGATCACAGGATCATATAAAGCTTTTTGTTCAGCATTGGCTCGGCCATATGGCCCGGAGAATCCATCAACTCCCCGCCAACTAAATGGGCGTACATAGGGTTCAGCCCCACCCATTGCTTCGATTGTCTCTTGTCTTATTTTGGAGTCATGACCGTATTTCATATGTGTCAATAAATTCATCTCTGCAGTTTTTGCAGCGGTACCTCTGTTGCTATAATCATCAAATAAGGTTTCAGGTAAAGGAAATTGCTTTTTGGTAAATTCAGCAAATTTTTCAGGACTAGGCCACCAGGGCCGGTGAGGTGCTTTATGCAGATACATTAACAAAAATGGTTTTTCCGGATCTCGTTTTTCTTTTAACCAATTTAAGGTCAAATCCGTAATAATATCCGTTACATATCCTGTAATGGTAGTATCACCTTTTGCGGTGATAAATTTCGGATTGATATAGTTTCCTTGTCCTGGTAGAATCATAAAATTATCAACTCCTTTAGGATTGTTTCCAAAATGAAGTTTCCCAAACATAGCTGTTTGATACCCGTATTTTTGAAAAAGCTGAGGAAAAGTTACCTGAGTTGTGTCAAAAGGCATTCGGTTGTCAATCTTGCCATTTATATGAGTATGTTTTCCCGTCAGGATTGTTGCTCTGGATGGAGCACAAATGGAATTGGTAACACAGGCATTAGTAAAGAGCATGCCTTCATTTGCAATTCTGTCAATGTTAGGGGTTTTGATCAACTTATCACTGTAAGCACTTATTGCCTGATATGCGTGGTCATCGGACATGATAAATAGTATATTTGGTCGTGTGGTAATTTTTTCCTCTTTCCTGGAACAGGAAAAGATGATAAATACAAGTATGCTATAAGAAATTAGTTTTATTTTCATCTGTAAATACTTAATAGTTTATATTTTTTGAGCTGTTAAATTACAAAAAATAATCCTGCTCTTTTTTTCTTACTTTTATGCAAATTAATTTCATGGAAAACCAAACATCTTTTCAGGTATACAGTGCCTCTGCCGGAAGTGGTAAAACCTTTACTTTGGTGAAGGAATATTTGAGGGTGTTATTGCGATCTGAAGATGAAAATATTTTCAAAAAGATTCTGGCTATAACTTTTACCAATAAAGCTGCCGGAGAAATGAAAGAACGAATTTTGAATAATTTGTTAGATTTTTCAAAGGGGAATCGAAAAAATGAAATGCTTCAAACACTTTCTGTGGAAACTGGGCAGACAATAGAAACAATTCGGATCAAATCCGGAAAGGTTTTGGACAGTATTTTACGGAATTACACTTCTTTTCATATAAAAACAATAGATAGTTTTACCAATAAGGTTATTAAATCCTTTTCTTTTGATCTGGGTATCCCTTTAGATTTTGATGTTGAATTGGATCCCGAATCTATTCTAAAAGAAACAATTGATCTTGTTATTTCAAAAATTGGAGTTGATAAAGAGTTGACAATTGCCCTCGTTGAATTTGCGAAGCAAAAAACTATGGAGGATAAATCCTGGGATATTTCAAGAGATCTAATGGATATATCGACACTGCTGTTGAAAGAAAATGACGCTTTTCAAATTCTAAAACTCGAGGGTAAACAAATATCCGATTTCAAAATTTTAGAAAAGAAACTGAAGGCAAAACAAAGTGAAACAGAAAAACAATTTCGCCAAATAGGAGAAAAAGGTTTAGAAATAATTAATAATTTAGGTGTTGAACATAAAGACTTTTATTACAGTCAGTTTCCGAAGTTTTTCCAAAATTTGACGCTTGATCCTTCAAAAATAAGCTTTCGAAAAGATAAAGGCATTGGGAAAAGTATGGAGAATAAGTTGTTTTACACCAACGGGAAAGCCGATGAAGTAAAGGAGAAAATTGATAGTGTAATTGATCTCCTTACAGAATACTATTGGGGAGCAGAAAAATTGTTCCAAACTTATTTTTTGAACAAACTTATCTTAAAAAATTTAATTCCTCTAGCTATTATAAATGCTATATCCAAGACTTTAGAGGAGGTTAAAACCAGGAATAACATTATGTTAATTTCTGAATTTAATCAGATCATTAGTAATCACTTAAGTGATCAACCGGCGGCTTTTATCTATGAAAAAATAGGAGAAAAATACAGGCATTATTTTATTGACGAAATGCAAGATACATCGATAATGCAGTGGAACAATCTAATTCCATTGATCGATAACGTACTTTCGGAAGAAAATTCTAGTTTATTAATGGTTGGTGATGCAAAACAGGCAATTTATCGTTGGAGGGGAGGGAAGGCAGAACAGTTTATTGACCTGTCGACCCAAGGAAATTCAAAAAAAAATAATCCTTTTCAAAGGGCTAAAAAGTTAGAGAATTTAGACACGAATTACAGAAGTCATTCACAAATTATTAATTTTAACAATAAATTTTTTAGTCATATTGCAAAATATTTTGATAATAGTGCCTATAAAGATTTGTACAGGATCGGAAACAGTCAAAGAACAACTGAGAAGGAAGGTGGATATGTCCAATTGAGTTTTATTGATGAATGCAGAAATAATGAGGAGCGAAATGAATTGTTTCCGCGTGAGGTTCATGAAATATTGCAGAGTTTAGAAGGGAAATTTGATAGAAATGAAATTTGCATTTTAGTTAGAAAAAAAGCACAAGGAATTGCAATTGCCAATTACTTGGTCGAAAGAAATATTCAAATTGTGAGTTCGGAAACATTGCTTGTAAAGAACAATAATAATGTTGATTTTATAATACAGTTATTATTCTTGTTAAAGGATGAAAATAACGGAGACGCTAAAATGAATGTTTTATACTTTTTATATGATCATCTCGATTTAGAAGTTGATAAACATACATTTATTGAAGCATATGTTCATTTAAATGGTGAGGATTTTTATCAGAAATTAGAAAGTATTAAAATATTTTATAAGCCGAAGAATTTTGAACAGGATCCTTTTTATGAAAGTATCGAAGAAATTATCAGGAGATTTAAATTGGCTCCGGAATCAGATGCGTACATTCTTTTCTTTTTAGATTTTGTATTCGATTTCACACAGCGCAAATCACAGGTTAATACTGATTTCCTGGAATATTGGGAGCAAAAAAAAGAAAAATTAAGCATAGTGGCATCGGATAATAAAAATGCTGTACAAATTATGACGATTCATAAATCAAAAGGATTGGAATTTCCCGTTGTAATTTACCCATATGACTTAAATATTTATTATCAAAAAGATCCTAAAACATGGTTTGATATAAGGGATGAAAATGCATATAATAATTTTGATAGTTTTTTAGTGAGTTCTTCTTCAGCAATTGAAAACATCGGAAAAATAGGTGAAAATATTTTTAAAGAACAAAAAAGTGAATTAGAACTGGATAATTTTAATCTGCTTTATGTTGCTCTTACTCGTGCGCAGGAGCAACTGTATATTCTTTCTGAAAATAAAAAAGTTCCTGAACAGCTCAAATGGTATTCAAATTTTTTTATTGATTTTTTAATGCAATCGGGGAAATGGGAGGATGGAAAAATGAATTATGAATTTGGAAATAGTTCGAGAGTGTCAATGAAAAAAAGTGACGAAATGGCAACAGAAATACAAAAGAATTTTATTAGTACTTCTTGGCAGGAACACTCTTTTAATATCGTCTCAAATTCCTCTGTGATGTGGGATACGGACAGGGGAGATGCCATTAGGTTTGGCAACATTATTCACGAATTAATGGCAGGAATAATTGAAGCGGATGATATGTATAGAGAATTGAAAAGTTATTTTAGAAAGGGTATAATAGAAAAAGAAGAATTTGACCAAATAGAAAAATTAGTTCATGAAATTGTAAATCATGAGCAATTAATAACTTATTTTAGATCAGGGAAAACTGTTTTGACGGAAAGGGAGATAGTAACGGAGAATAAGCAAATTTTAATACCTGACCGATTAGTATTTAATGACAAAAATGAAGTAGTTATTATAGACTATAAAACAGGAAAACCAGATAAAAAACATCATGAACAAATTAAAAATTACGGTCGCGTTTTGGAGAGTATGGATTGCCTTGTTTTGGAAAAGTTATTGGTGTATATTGATAATGAAATTAAGGTAATTAAAATTTAATATAAATTAACGGGAATGAATATTATAGATATAGTACTGGCAAGTCTTTTAGTTCTTGGATTGGTCATAGGATACAGGAGGGGCTTATTTGTAGAATTAACTTCTTTGGTTGGTTTGGTTCTAGGTGTTTATGGTGCCATACATTTTTCTTACTTTTTGTCAGATTTTCTTGAAAGTAAAGTTAGCTGGGAAGCATCAATGATTCAAGTAATTGCATTTGCAGGTACGTTTATCATCATTGTGCTGGCCTTGGTATTTTTAGGGAAAGCGCTTACGACAATAGCGGACACCATAATGCTGGGATTTTTTAATAAAATACTGGGAGCACTTTTTGGGGTACTTAAGTATGCACTCATTATAAGTGTCGTTTTAATAATTTTTAGTGAATTTAATAAAACATTTAAATTTATGGATAAGTCCAAAACAAAGAATTCTGTACTGTATGAACCGGTAAAGAATTTAGCACCACTGATTTTTCCAAAATTGGTTACGATAGTTGAAGAGGCTAGTTAAAAATAATTGTTAATTTAGCATTCCAAAATTGAAGAATTATGTCGGCAATTAAAAAAGATTATAAGAGAGTTACAACAAAATCATTGGTTGACATGAAAGCCAATGGAGTAAAAATATCCATGTTGACAGCCTATGATTATACCATGGCAAAGATAGTTGATCACGCGGGCATTGATGTAATATTAGTTGGGGATTCTGCTTCGAATGTCATGGCAGGTCATGAAACAACGCTTCCGATAACTTTGGATGAAATGATCTATCATGCTTCATCAGTAGTAAGGGCTGTTGAGAGAAGTTTGATCGTAGTTGATTTGCCATTTGGAACTTATCAAGGAAATTCCAGGAAAGCACTTGCAACAGCCATCAGAATAATGAAAGAGTCCGGAGGACATTCTGTAAAGTTGGAAGGAGGCGAAGAAATAGCAGAATCTATTTCAAGAATTTTAACAGCAGGTATACCTGTAATGGGGCATTTAGGACTAACACCTCAATCCATCTATAAATTTGGGACTTATACAGTCCGGGCAAAAGAAGAAGAAGAAGCCAATAAACTAAAGAAAGATGCCATATTATTGGAAAAGTTAGGTTGTTTTGGAATAGTTTTGGAAAAGGTTCCGTCTAATCTGGCTAGAGAAGTGGCTGAGAGCATAAACATACCGGTAATTGGTATAGGAGCTGGGGATGGTGTTGATGGTCAGGTTTTGGTTACTCATGATATGTTAGGAATGACACATGAGTTTAGTCCGAGATTTTTAAGAAGATATTTAAACCTATATGCTGATATGGGTAATGCCATAAAGCGGTATGTTGCTGATGTAAAATCGAGAGATTTTCCAAATAAGGAAGAACAATATTAAAACCGAGCTATCTCGGTTTTTTTATTTTCATACTAAAAATCTGTGTAACCCTTTATTTTAACCAAATTTTAACAAGATAAAATTTCAATTAAATGTAGTTTTGTCACGCTAAAAAAGACATATTTAATACTTATTATGGAAGAACAAAATACAAATGTTGATATTAGAGCTATCAATGAAAAAATCGAAAGAGAAAGTGCCTTTGTCGATCTGTTAATGATCGAGATGAATAAAGTTATTATTGGCCAAAAACGCATGATGGAGAGGCTACTTATCGGGCTCTTGGGAAATGGACATATATTGTTGGAAGGTGTACCTGGTTTGGCGAAAACATTAGCGATTAACACTCTTTCGCAAGCCGTAAAAGGGTCGTTCAGCAGGGTTCAGTTCACACCGGATCTTTTGCCCGCGGATGTTATAGGCACCATGATTTTTAATATGAAGGAGAATGATTTTTCTATTAAAAAAGGACCAATTTTTGCGAATTTTGTATTGGCTGATGAGATCAACCGTGCACCGGCAAAGGTGCAATCAGCGTTGCTAGAGGCTATGCAAGAGCATCAGGTAACCATTGGCGAAACTTCTTTTAAATTGGATCAACCATTTTTGGTAATGGCAACGCAAAATCCTATTGAACAGGAAGGAACTTACCCTTTGCCTGAGGCACAAATCGACAGATTTATGCTAAAAACTGTAATTGATTATCCTAAGCTAAATGATGAGCAATTAATTATGCGCCAAAATTTACATGGCAGTTTTGGTAAGATAAATCAAGTTGTTTCGATTGAGGACATTTTAAAAGCTCGTGAATCTGTTAAAGAGGTTTATATGGATGAAAAAATCGAAAAATACATACTGAATATAATTTTTGCAACCAGATATCCGGAGGATTATCGCTTGCCGGAATTAAAACCTTTAATAAGTTTTGGGGCTTCACCCAGGGGAAGTATCAATTTAGCAATGGCTTCAAAATGTTATGCTTTTATAAAACGTCGTGGATATGTAATTCCGGAAGATGTTAGAGCCGTGGTCCATGATGTACTAAGACATAGAATTGGAATCACCTACGAGGCCGAAGCGGAAAATGTTACTTCGGTGGACATTATTAATAAAATTGTAAATGAAGTTGAAGTACCTTAAGCCCCTAAATCCCCAAAGGGACTTTTAATTATGGAAACAATAGGAGTTAGAATGCTATTATATTAAGAAATTAAAAGTCCTTCCCATTGGGAAGGATTTAGATGGGCCAATGGATACCAAAGATATACTCAAAAAAGTTCGTAAAATTGAGATCAAGACAAGACGACTGTCTGATCACATTTTCTCAGGTGAATATCATAGTTCATTTAAGGGGAGGGGAATGACTTTTTCTGAAGTTCGTCAATATCAATTCGGTGATGACATTCGATCAATTGATTGGAACGTGACAGCAAGATACAATGAGCCATACATAAAAGTTTTTGAGGAGGAAAGAGAGTTAACGATGATGCTCATGGTGGATATAAGTGGTTCAGAGTTTTTTGGTACCTCCATACAATTTAAGCATGATTTGATCGCTGAGATCAGTGCGACCTTAGCTTTTTCTGCTATACAAAATAATGACAAAGTTGGGTTACTTCTTTTTTCGGATGAAATTGAATTGTTTATTCCGCCGAGCAAAGGAAAAACACATGTTTTGAGAATTATCCGGGAGCTCATAGAGTTTAAGGGTAAAAGTAAAAAAACGGATTTGACACATGCTTTGAGGTATCTGTCCAATGTTATGAAAAAGAAAGCTATTGTTTTTATACTTTCTGACTTTATGGATGATAATTATGACAATGCATTGAAAATAGTTGGTAAAAAACATGATGTTACCGGTATTAGAGTTTATGATAAATATGAAACCGAGATACCTAAAATAGGAATGGTTCCTATGCAGGATGCGGAAAGTGGAAATGTAATTTTGGTAAATACCAATTCAAAAACAATTCGTACTAATTATAGAGCTCAATATTTAAGAATGGTGGATTATTTTGAGAATGCATTTACAAAAAGTGGTTCTGGAATAATTAGTAATCGGTTAGACGAGAGCTATGTAAAAAAATTATTAGGATATTTTAAACGACGAAATTAGTGCTCTGTCGATATTATATGAGGTATTTGATTAAAAAAAATAAATTGAAGGAGTTTTATTCTATAGAAAGTTCGACCAATAAATTCTATGGCTTTATTCGGATGACCTTTGGGGTTGAATATTTCAAGAACTACCTATTTTTTGCTTTGATATTGAGTAGTTTTTTCGGATTTTCTCAGGTAAGCACAGAAATTGATACAACCCGAATTCGCATTGGTGAGCAGATACAATATCAGATCATAGTTAATGAGATCGAGGAGGTGCAATTTTCTAAGCTTAGATTGGATAGCCTTAGACGAATTGAAGTGGTTGAATCTTTTAAAATAGATTCTCTCAAAAATAGATTGATTAAAAAATATGCTCTTACAAGTTTTGATAGTGGGAGATATATGCTTCCAAGTCAAACAGTATTTATTCGAAATAAAAAGTTCTTAACAGATTCTATAATTATTGATGTTGCAACGGTTGCAGTGGACACAATTAAACAGCCAATGTATACTATAAAGGAGATCAGAAAGGAACCCTATACATTTGGGGATATATTTTCCGAGTATTGGTGGCTTTTGGTATTGTTATTAGCGATAGGAGCGATATTGTACTTTGTTTTAAGAGATAAGGTAAAACATTATGAAAGAATAAATAGAATTCCTCCTTTTGACATGGCGAAACAAAGATTGAAGGAATTGGACAGAAAGAAATTTCTGGAGGAAAATAAAATCAAAATGTACTATGTTGAGTTAACGGATATTGTTAGAACATTTATTGAACGTGAAATGAACATACCTGCTTTGGAATCCACCACGGATGAACTGCTCGAAACAATAACGGATTTCAATGCAAGTAGCAATCTGAATATTCCGGAAGAAACAATAATCAAATTACAAAAATTGTTACAGGAAGCAGATCTTGTGAAGTTTGCAAAATCCAAACCATTAATTGATGAAATAGAAAAGCATCGGGATAGTGCCGAAATTATTATAGATAATTTGCATCCGGAGAATAAAGAAAATAATACTGAGGGAGATGATAGGCAATAACTTAGAATTTACAAATCCGGGGTTTTTGTGGTTGCTTTTGGGTATACCCATTTTGGCAGTGTGGTATTTCTTTATAGTGAAGAAGGATAGTGCAACTCTAAAAATTGCGAATACAAAAGGATTTATAAAGCAGGACATATTTGCAAAATTGAAACCTTTGCTTTATCTACTGCGTTTATTGGCTGTTGCATTACTTATAATAGCTTTAGCCAGACCCAGAAATATTGAAGTTAGCCAAAGGACAAAAACTACACGGGGTATAGACATTGTTATGGCAATAGATGTTTCGGCAAGTATGCTGGCAAAAGACTTGAAACCAAACAGGTTAGAGGCTTTAAAAACTGTAGCTATAAAATTTGTAAATAAACGCCCAAATGATCGTATTGGAATAGTGGTTTATGCAGGTGAAAGTTATACGCAAACGCCTATAACAAGCGATAAATCGATTGTTGTAAGTACCATCAATAAAATAAAATGGGGGCAAATTGAAGATGGAACGGCAATAGGAATGGGCTTGGGTTCTGCAGTCAATAGATTGAAGGACAGCAAAGCCAAAAGTAAGGTCATTATTTTGCTGACGGACGGAGTAAATAATTCGGGATTTGTTGATCCTAAGACCGCTACAGAATTGGCTAAAGAACTGAACATTAAAGTGTATACTATTGGCTTAGGCACCAATGGTACGGCCTTGTTTCCAGTGGCGAAGGATTTGAACGGGAAGTTGATTTTTAGAAATGCACCTGTGGAAATTGACGAGAAGTTGTTACAATATATTGCATCAGAGACTGATGGCAAATACTTTAGAGCAACCGATAATAAGAAGTTAGAATCTATTTATAACGAAATAAATAAATTAGAGAAAACAGAGATTGAAGAGTTTAAATATTATAATTATCAGGAAAGATATCGTGCTTTGGTTTTTTTAGCAGGATTTCTAATAATGATAGAGATGCTTTTAAGATTTACAGTGTATAGAAGTTTTATTTAGAATTAGTGGAATTGTTTATCTGTTTAATCGTGTAATTGAACAATAATTAGGAAAATAAGATGTATGTTTTTTCATTTGAAAAATTGGAAGTTTGGAAAGAATCAATATTGTTAGTTAAAACAATTTATAAACTGACCGATAATTTCCCAAGCACGGAAAAGTTTGGACTAATAAGTCAACTTAGAAGAGCTTCAATCTCAATTTCTTCAAATTTGGCGGAAGGAACATCAAGAAATACAAATAAAGACAAAGCATATTTTTCAAATGTGGCGTATAGTTCAACAATGGAGGTTTTAATCAATTATTAATATCAAAAGAATTAAATTTTATTAACGAAGAGGATTATTTAGATAGCAGAAAACAAATTTATAAAATATCAAATATGATAAATGCTTTACGAAAGTCACAGTTAAACAATTAAACAATTCAACATTAGAAGAATGTATCAATTAGAAGAACCAAAATATTTTTATCTATTCATGGCTATAGCTGTATTAGTAGTTATGTACATTTTGGTTGACATTTGGAAACGCCATAAACAGCGAAAATTTGCAGATTTGGTTTTATTGGATAAACTCAGTCCACAAAAGTCTAAGTTTAAACCGGTTCTGAAGATAGTTGTAATAATTATAGGTTTATCTTTTTTAATAATTGCAATGGTAAATCCGAAGATGGGAACGCAACTAAAGACGATCAAACGAGAAGGTGTTGACATCGTTTTTGCATTGGATGTTTCTAAGAGTATGTTGGCTGAAGATATCGCTCCTAATCGTTTGGAAAAGGCAAAACAAATAATTACAAAGATTGTTGATAAATTAGGATCTGACCGTGTGGGCATCATAATTTATGCCGGAAGTGCATATCCTTTATTGCCTATTACGACTGATCATGCATCTGCTAAAATGTTTCTTCAAAATGCTTACCCGGATATGGTTTCATCACAAGGCACAGCGATAAATGAAGCACTTAAATTGGCCAAGACTTATTTTGATGATGATACACAGACGAATAGATTTTTATTTATTATTTCAGATGGGGAAGATCATGAAAAGAACTCCAGTGCCATGGCCAAGGAAATATTAAATGAAGGAATCATAACTTATACCATTGGTATAGGAACAAATAAAGGAGGCCCAATTCCTATTAAGCGAAATGGAAAACTTTTAGGATATAAAAAAGATAAAGAGGACGAAGTTGTCATTACCAAACTTGATGTTGAAACACTAAAAGGGATTGCGGAAAATGGAAAAGGGAAATACATCTATGGAAATAACACTTCAAAGACTATTGATGTAGTTGAAGAGCTATTAGTAAAGGCCGATAAAAAGGAATTTGAAACCAAACAGTATTCCGATTATAAGGATCAATTTCAATGGTTTATTGGATTGGGATTATTATTTTTAGTTTTAGACATATTTTTATTAAATAAAAAGACTAAATGGGTTCAAAAATTGAATTTGTTTAATGAAGAATAAGATGAAAAAACAACTGTACATACTATTTTTATTGCCTTTTATTGTTTTTGCTCAAGAACAACAAGTAGAGCAAAAGCAAGGCTCTAATAAAGAACCAGAAGAAGAGGTTAAAATAAAATTGGCAGATAAACAAGTCTTGCGTAAGGGCAATGATTTATATAGAGAAAAGAAATATGCAGATGCTGAGGCGAAATACAAAAAGGCGTTGCAGCAAAATAAATATTATAAAACTGCTTACTATAACTTATCAAATACTATGTATTCTCAGGATAAATTCAAAGAATCGCTTCCTGGGTATGAATTGGTTGCAAAAACAACAGATGATAAGGAGTTTAAAGCACAGACATTTCATAATATAGGAAATGTTTTAATTAAGGAGAAGAAATATGCCAAAGCCATTTCTGCATACAAGAACTCATTGAGATTGAATCCAAAAGATGATGAAACGAGATATAATTTGGCATTAGCCCAGGATTTATTGAAAAATCAGGAAAATAAGGACAATAAAGATAACAAGGAAAACGAGGATAAAGACCAGGATAAAGACCAGGATAAAAAAGATCAAAACAGCGAGAATAAAGAGGAACAGGGAGATGAAGATCAAAAAGATCAAGAGCAGGATAAGGGAGAGAATAATGAGGATAAGGAAGACCAAGATAAAGGAGGAAATAACGAACAGGAGAATAAGCAAAAACCAAAACCTGAACCCAATAAATTAAGTCAGCAACAAATCCAACAACTTTTGGAAGCTATGAATAATGAAGAAAATAAAACACAAAAGAAAGTAAATGCCAAAAAGGCGAGTGGTCAAAAAGTGAAACAAGAAAAAGATTGGTAGCCGGCAATATAATTGGTGGTTAAGAAATATAAGATTGAATGATTAAGAGGTTGAATCATTAAAATGAAAGGAAAATATTTTAACATATTGATTTTATTATTATTCACACAAGTTGTGCTTGCTCAGGTTACATTTAAAACTACAGTAAGTAAGACTGAATTGGGTTTAAATGAGCGATTAAGGATTGAATTTTCAATAGATAAACAAGGAGGTGATGATTTTACTCCCCCTGATTTTAATAATTTCAAGGTGCTTGCCGGGCCAAGTCAATCCACTAGTTTTTCTTCAATCAATGGTAGAACGACCTATAAATTAACCTATACATATATAATTCAACCAACTGTAAAAGGGATGTTTACTATTCCATCCGCCAGTATTACCTATGATGGACAAATAATTAAGTCGAATACGATAAAAGTTTCTGTTGTTGATGCAATTGACATTCCGGAAGACCCGGATGATCCTAGATTTTTAGCCTCTCAGAATATACATTTAGTCGCAGAAATTTCTAATACAAATCCATACGTGGGAGAGAGTATCTCTGTCATTTATAAACTATATGTGAATATTAATAAAGTTAATGTCCGGAATGCTCGCGAATCGGAATCTCCTTCTTTCAGTGGATTTTGGAACCAGAATATTGAAGTGAAGGGATGGGAATCGAAAAACGGATCCTACGGAGGGATACCTCATAAGTATGCGATGGTTAAAAAGATGGTTTTGATACCTCATAAAGCAGGGAAAATGACAATTGACCCTATGGAAATGGAGATTACGGCAGGAGTACCTATGGGCAGAAGAGATTTTTTCGGGAATATGTTGATGAACGATATTAATTTTACTGCTACTTCGGGCAAGAAAATAATTAATGTTAAGGAATTGCCATATCAAAACAAACCCGCTAATTTTAATGGGGCAGTAGGAGATTATAACTTCACGGTCACAGCCAGTAAATCTGAATTAAAAGCTAATGAAACGTCGCAAATAAAGGTAGAGCTGTCAGGTAAGGGAAATTTAAAATTGGTAAAACTGCCTGGTATAGAGACTCCTCAAGAACTGGAAGTATATGAACCGGAACACAAAGAAAATATTAAAACAACTTTGAGGGGAATGAACGGTCGAATTTCAGATCAATATACAGTGGTGCCTCAATTTAGAGGAAAATTTAAAATTCCAGCTGTGTCGTTTTCATATTTCAACCCTAAGGATGAAAAGTATCATTCAGTAAACACTGAACCTATTATATTAAATGCACTGCAAGGTAAAAAGCAAATTTTTGATGAAGAAAGTGGAAGTAAATCCAGTAAAATAGATATTATAGGAAATGAAAATGATATAAGATATATTCATTTAAAATCCGAATTCATTTCCGCAGATAAAGAGGAGGACTTCTACAGTTCAAAATCGTATTATTTATTATTGCTATTACCATTGCTTTCCATACCGCTGGGAATATTCATTGGCAATAGAAAGGAAAAGAGAGACAATGATGTAGTGGGTAACAAAAGAAGAAAAGCTAATAAATTAGCCAGAAAATATTTATCTCAGGCAAGAAAACAACTCGGTAAAAAAGAAGATTTTTATATTGCTTTAGAAAAAGCATTACATAATTATTTGAAAGCAAAACTACATGTCGAAACAACAGAAATTAGTAAAGAGATAATATCTGAAATATTACTTAATAGAAAAGTTGATGAGGTAACAGTTATTGAATTTAGTAATGTTTTGAATAATTGTGATTTTGCGAGATACACACCATCCTCAAATGTGGAGATGAAGCAGGAATATGATAAAGCAAAAGAAGTAATTGCCAGGATCGATAAACAGCTTTAGATAGATTAAAGAGAAAAGCGAAAAGCGAAAAGAGGGAAAAGCGAAAAGCGAAAACAAATTACAAGGAGGTTTAAAATGAATCAAATACTTGTTCAAGAAAAAAAGAATAGATGAAAAAAATAATTTTCTTTTTAATATTTATAATTGGAATTGCTGGACATGCGCAAGGTACTGACAGTTTGTTTGTGCAGGCTAATAAGTCATACCAACAAGAGGATTATTTGAAAGCATTGGAATTGTATAATGAGATCGAAAATCAAAATGTTATATCTGCTGAGTTATTTTATAATATGGCCAATGTTTATTATAAAACTAATAAAGTGGCCCATGCAATTTATTATTATGAGAAAGCCCTTGGTATAGAACCGAATAATAAGGATTTTCTTTTTAATTTGGAATTCGCAAAGCGAATGACATTAGATAATATTGAAGAACTGCCAAAAAGCATTTCACAAAAGTTTAGGGATAGTGTTGTACTAAAATTCACTTATAATACATGGGCCATAATATCGGTTAGTTTTGCATTTTTATTTGCAATATTATTTCTTTTGTATCATTTTTCTTACAGTACAAGTGTGAAGCGTATATATTTTATAACCAGTGGTATAACTGTAATATTGGTAGCATTGAGCTTATTATTTTCTTATCAAAATCACAAATATGTCGCAAGCACCAGAATAGCAATAATTTTTGCCCAACAAGCACAGGTAAAAAGTGCGCCTACGAAGTCAGGTGAAGTTAATTTTGAGCTTCATGAAGGCACAAAAGTTTTTATATTGGAGTCCTTAGACAATTGGGTAAAAATTAAAATTGTGGATGGTAAAATGGGATGGATCGAGGAAGAAGATATGAAGGAATTGTAATCTTCAATTTTTATAACAAACGGGTAAGATCTCACCTTCCATCAATCTAAATTTATCTACTAATTCTTTGGGAAGTTTTTCCGAATAATCTAACTCCTTAACAGTAAATCCACCTTTTCTCAAGCGATCAAAATAATCACTGCCATAAACTCGTACATGGTCGTATTGGCCAAAATGTTTTTTTCTTTCTTCGGGAGAAGTTATGCTAAAATCTTCATAAGTTTTATGAAGAGTGATATCTTGAGGTACTTGAAATATTCCCATTCCACCGTATTTCATTACGCGATATAACTCTTCTATTGCTTTGGCATCGTCCTCTATATGTTCTAATACATGGTTACAAATAACAATATCGAAGCTTTCATCTTCAAAGGGTAATTCGAGAATGTCTGCTTTTACATCCACAATAGGTGAATAGAGATCAGCAGTGGTGTAATCTAAGTTTTTCTGATCTTTAAAAAGAGAGTTAAAACATTGCTCTGGTGCCATGTGTAGAACTTTGTATTTCTTTGAAAAAAAATCTGTTTCATTTTCTAAAAACAGCCACAATAATCTATGACGTTCCAGTGATAATGTACTTGGTGATAGAACATTTGGGCGTTGCTCACCATAGCCATAAGGTAAAAATTTTCGAAAACTCTTTTTATCAATTGGATCTGTGTACTTATCTCCTTTCAGCCAAAATGCCAAAAAGGGTCGAACCAAATAACTGAATTTAATCAGATAAGGCCGGGGAATGGTGTTTAAGATGACACGGATTACACTAATTTTCACAAAATTATAGTTTATAAAATAATTCTTTTATAGGTTAGACTGTCTTCTCTAAAATTTATTAGAAGGCCAAGTCTTGTTTTTGAAGCTGCCAAATAATTTAAAGTTTGTTTTACGTGACTGTTATTTAATGATTCTATGGCTTTTATTTCTAATCTAATTTTAGATTGAATTAAAAAATCTGCAATATAGTAGTGAGGTAATAAATTGTTTTTATATGTAATATTAAAACGTTCTTCTCTTGAAAACGGAATTTTACATTTCTCAAACTCAATTTCTAAGGCATCACCATAAATGATTTCACTAAATCCTTTACCTAATGCTTTATGAACATCCATGCAAGCACCAATAACTTTATATGATTCTTCTTTATACAAAAGTTTAATATTCATAACTATCTTCTATGTCAAATCAGTGTAATCTGTTTCCTAAAGTCAACTTTTCATGTAAATCTATACAATCCAATTCCAACCACATCTTCTCCGTGTAAATCCATGTCTAACTCTATCTTCTTCGTGTAAATCCGTGCAATCCGTGTCTAAATCACTTCTTAGTGTTAATCCGTGCAATTAGTGTCTAAACTCATCTTCTTCATCACTCACAATGCCCAAAACATCATAAATATATTTAAAAGTAGAAAGTAGTTCCGGCTTTCCGTTTATAATGGCTACATCATGTTCAAAGTGCGCGCTGGGTTTAAGATCGGCTGTCTTTATTGTCCACCCATCTTTTAAATAGTTAATTTTATGTGTTCCCATATTTATCATTGGCTCAATAGCCACTACCATTCCTTCTTTGAATTTTTTTCCTCGGCCTCTTCTGCCATAATTAGGCATCTCCGGATCTTCATGCATTTTTTTTCCAAGGCCGTGCCCAACTAATTCACGTACTACGCCATACCCATGCTTTTCAGTATAGTTTTGAATGGCAAATCCAACATCACCAACTCTGTTCCCGGCTCTAAACTCTCGAATCCCAATGTATAAACTTTCCTTTGTTATTTTTAAAAGTTTTTTCGTTTTTTCTGAAACTTCTCCAACTTCAAAGGTGTAAGCATGATCACCATAAAAGCCATTTTTTAGAGCACCGCAATCTACCGAAATAATATCTCCTTCTTGTAATGGATTATTGTTTGGAAAACCATGTACCACTTGTTCATTAGGACTCATACATAGGGTGTTAGGAAAATCGTACAGACCTAAAAATCCAGGAATAGCACCCTGGTCTCTAATATATTCTTCCGCCAATTTATCCAACTCTAAAGTGGTAACGCCAGGCACAATCTTTTTTGCTATTTCTCCAAGGGTTTTGGAAACGATTAATGCGTTTTCACGCATCAATTCTATTTCTTCCAATGTTTTTATTTTGATCATTTCAAGCATTTTATAATCGCTGACAAAGGTAATCTAAAAATTACATAAAACTTTGCTTAATCAAATGACAAGAATTCAATTTTAGTTAATTTTGCATTTTATTAAAGTATCAAATTATGTATAAATCTATTAGTGCAGAGCAGGCGGTAAAAATTATTAAATCTAATGATCGTGTTTATATACAGGGTGCTGCTGCTGCACCATGGACTTTAATAAAAGCAATGACTAACAGAGCCCCTGAGCTTAGTAATGTAGAGGTCTGTCATTTGCATACAGAAGGAGAAGCACCTTATGCGGATCCTAGATTAAAAAATAGTTTTAAGGTAAATTCTTTCTTTGTTGGATCTAATGTCAGACATACTTTGGAAGCGGGCAACGGTTCTTATACACCGGTTTTTTTAAGTGAATTACCTATATTATTCAAAAGAAATATAATTGATATAGATGTCATATTAATACAGGTTTCCCCACCCGATAAGCATGGGTACTGTTCATTGGGAACCACTGTGATGGCAACCCACGCAGCGATTTCTAATGCCACACATGTGATAGCTCAGATAAATCCCCAGATGCCAAGAACGCACGGTGATGGGATCATACATATTTCTGAATTGAATTTTTTTGTTGAAGTAGATGAACCGATCCATGAAATCCAAATTCCAATCATTACAGAAGTTGAGCATAAAATAGGTGGTTTTATTGCCGAATTAATCGATGATAGAAGTACCCTTCAAATGGGAATAGGAAAAATTCCCAATGCGGTGCTTCAGAGATTGGGTAACCATAAAGACCTGGGACTGCATTCAGAAATGATCTCTGATGGTGCAATTGACCTGATATTAAAAGATGTTATTAATGGAAACTATAAAAAAGTGAACCCGGGCAGAGCGATGGCCACCTTTTTATTGGGAAGCAGGAAGCTCTATGACTATGTAGACGATAATCCGTTTATTGAAATGAGAACTGCTGATTTTGTTAATGATGCTGCCATTATTCGACAAAATCCAAAAATGGTAGCTATAAATTCGGCAGTTGAAGTGGACTTATCCGGTCAGGTTTGTGCCGATTCCATTGGTAGGAAACTTTACTCAGGAGTAGGGGGGCAGGTAGATTTTATCAGGGGAGCTTCTTTGAGTGAGGGAGGAAAAGCAATCATCGCCTTACCTAGTACAACAAAAAAAGGCTTGAATAGAATTGTACCCTTCTTAAAACCTGGCGCGGGTGTTGTGACTACGAGAGCAAATGTGCATTATGTTGTAACAGAATACGGAGTGGCAAATTTATATGGAAAAACATTACAAGAAAGAAAAAAAGCCTTGATTGAAATTGCACATCCTGATTTTAGAGAAGAAATTGATCGGGAATATTTTGAAAAACTTTGAGGTTAACTTTTTAAAAATTTAAAAAACCCCTTTTTAGCTTTTCTTTCCTTTGGTTTTTCGGTATTTAGTAATTGTTGGTAAATTTCTCCCCATCCCAACAGGCCACCAACATTTCTATCGTCTATAAAAAAGTCAGCATTTATCTTTCGGCTAACTTTACCATCAAATTTCTCTTCAGGATAACTTTTATTGACGGCATAAAACTCTAATCCGTTTTGGTGACAGAATTCCACTGCTTCTTCTAGTCTTTCACCATATCTGTATGTCCATAATATAAGGCGGTGTCCTTTTTTTTGCAATTCAAGTAAGGTATCAAATGCAAATATTTTTGGTGAACCAATTCCGGGATAATTATCATCCACAATTGTTCCATCAAAATCTACGGCAATGGTGAGAAGGTTTCGTGGTATCATTTTCACATTAATTATTTTTATCCTTTATATAACTTTCTTACATATAGTAAAACAGATTAATAAAAATTTTATTGTTTTATTAATAAGGACTTTCGAGTCATGCTTTTTGGTTGGTCAATATTCAACAGATCCAAAATAGTTGGTGCTATGTCTCCAAGAACACCATCTTTAATATTTTCATTTTCATTTTTTTCCACTAGTATTAATGGAACCGGATTCGTAGTATGGGCCGTATTAGGCGAACCGTCAGGATTAATCATAGTTTCACTATTGCCATGATCCGCAATAATAATACTCGAATAATTATTTTCCAGAGCGGTTGTTACAACCTCTTCCAGACAAGAATCAACTGCTTCAGCGGCTTTTATGGCGGCCTCCATAACGCCCGTATGTCCAACCATATCTGTGTTAGCAAAATTCAGACAGATGAAATCTGCAACTTGTTTTTTTAGTTCCGGAACGATAGCATCCTTAATATCAGCTGCACTCATTTCTGGTTTCAGATCATAGGTAGCCACTTTTGGTGAGGGACAAAGTAATCTTTTTTCCCCATTAAATTCTAATTCTCTACCACCAGAAAAGAAGAAAGTAACATGTGGGTATTTTTCTGTTTCAGCAATTCGAATTTGTCTTTTGTTATTTTTTTCCAATATCTCACCCAGGGTTTCATTCAGATTTTCTTTAAGGTAAATTACGGAAACATTTTTATACGAATTATCATAATTTGTCATGGTTACATAATGTAAAGGCATGGCATGCATATTGAATTCATGAAAGTCCTCTTGGGATAATGCTCTTGTTAATTGTCTTCCGCGATCTGTACGAAAATTAAAAAAGATTATCACGTCATCATCATGAATGGTTGCGATCGGTTTTTGATTGTCATCAACCATCACAATGGGTTTTATAAATTCATCCGTAACCCCCTCATCATAGCTCTTTTGAATAATGTCTACGGCTTTGGTAGAATATTCACCCTTACCATTTACTAACGCGTCATAAGCTAATTTTACCCGTGCCCATCGTTGATCCCTATCCATCGCATAATATCTGCCAACAACAGAAGCTAATTTTCCGGTTGTATTTTGCATATAATTTACTATATCTGCCACAAACCCTTTACCTGATTTCGGATCAACATCTCTACCATCAGTGAAAGCATGAAGAAAAACCTTTGATAGGCCTTGATCATTTGCAGCCTTTAGTAATCCTTTTATATGGTTTATATGAGAATGTACTCCGCCATCAGAAAGTAAGCCTAAAAAATGAATATTTTTATTGTTTTCTTTTGCATAGCTGAAAGCATCGACTAAAACTTTTTCTTTAGCAATAGACTCATCATCAATGGCATTATTAATTTTTACAAAATCTTGATATACTATACGCCCTGCTCCGAGATTCATATGTCCAACCTCTGAATTTCCCATTTGTCCTTCGGGTAAACCAACATGAAGACCATCTGTTCTTAAACTAGCATTGGGGTAATTTTTTATTAAAGAATCAAAAAATGGAGTCTTTCCTTGTTCAAGAGCTGATACTTTAGGATCCTGGGTTTCTCCCCATCCGTCAAGAATGATTAGAATTACTTTTTTTTCCATTACTCTAACTAATAAAAATTGAAAGGCAAAGATAAGGAAGATATAAGATTTGAACTCTTATTTTTAAGTTAATTAATACCTCCATTTATGGAAATATAGATCAAATAATTGATTTATTAGAAATGAAGAAAAAAAATTTATTTGGACTTTTCTTGATCGACATGAACTAACCTGCCAACTACAGATCTTTTTCTTAAAACCGTACCGGGATTAAGCACGGCGTTTGCACCAATTCTACATCCATCACCTATTAATGATCCAAATTTGACAAGATTGGTTTCAATTAATGACTCGTTAATGATCAACTTGATATTTTTATTCTTTAGTTCATTAAAATGATTCGCTAAAATAGATCCTGCCTCTAAATTTACATCTTCACCGATGATGGAATTACCTACGTAGTTGAGATGAGCAATCCTAGAATGATCAAAAATCATACTTTGTTTAATTTCAGAGTTTGCTCCAATATTCACATTCTTCCCTATAAAAGTTCCTCCCCTTATATAAGCACCTGCTTTGACAACACTTTTTTCTCCAATGATTGCAATTTCTTTGATTGTTACATTTTTTTCAATTATGGCTGAATTGTGAATGGCGATTCCATTTTCTACGATGTACTCTCCTTCCGGAAGTTCAGGTATCACTTTTTTAAGTATTTGACTAAGATTATGAATAGCATCCCAGGGAGAGTTATACACTTCAAGTCCAGGTAGATAGGAATAATAGTTTTCGAAATAATTGGACAGATCCATCATGCTGTTAATACAGATACCACTCTAAGGAGTTTGCTCGGCAAAGTTTTTTTGGTTAGCATATATTGAAAGAAGATCATCAAAATTCTATTTGGGAATGATCCTTACAATGCCCAATTGTTCAATGGAAACATATATATAACCGTCAGGTGCCTGACGAACATTTCGTACCTTTCCTACCATATTTTCCATTATTTTTTCTTCTTTTACAACTATATTATCTTCAATTACGCAACGATTAAGGTATTTGAATTTTAACGAACCAACCATGAGGTTTCCTTTCCAGTTTGGATATTTATCGCTTGTAACAAATGCCATTCCACTTGGTGCAATTGATGGCACCCAATAATGAAGAGGTTGTTCCATCCCCGGAAGGGAAGTGTCATCGGTAATTATGGTGTCATCATAGTTAATTCCATAAGTAATTTTTGGCCAGCCATAATTTTTACCAGGCTGAATGATGTTGATCTCGTCTCCTCCCTGAGGACCGTGTTCATGAGTCCAAATTTGGCCGGTTACGGGATGCATGGTCATACCTTGCGGATTTCTATGTCCATAGGAGTAAATAGCTTTTTTAGCTCCCTCAGTATTATAAAATGGATTGTCCAAAGGGATACTTCCATCATCATTAATTCTATATATTTTCCCATTATCTCTGTTTATATCTTGAGGATTCACATCTCTGTTCTGTCTATCACCAATTGAAATATATAAGTATCCCTCCCTGTCAAATTCCAACCGTGAACCAAAATGTCCACCTTTTTTAGTATTAGGAGTGGCCTCGTATAAAATCTCCTGATCAACTAATTTATCGTCAGATATTTTAGCCCTCATAATGGCAGTATTTGCACCCTTACCCTGATTTTCTACAGAAGAGGAATATGAAAGATAGATCCATCCGTTTTCTTTATAGTTTGGATGAAGTTCTATATCCAACAGGCCTCCTTGATTTTCATAATATACCTTTGGAACATCCTGAATCAATATTTTTTGTCCATTTTTAAAATGAATCAGGTCTCCTTTTTGTTCTGTTATTAACATAGAACCATCAGGTAAAAACGCCATACCCCAAGCAACTTCCAAACCATCAACCACAGTTTCAAGCTTGTAGCCATTAAAATTGCCTGGATCTATTGAAGCGGCTATTTCTTCCTCAATACTTTTCTTACAAGAAATAAGAACAAGAGTAACCAGAATAAAGAAAAGAGTAATTTTTTTCATTGTATATTTTTTATTGTTATCCATTTTATAAAAGTACAAAAATTTAGAACTTATATTCCAAGTTAAAGCCTGTATAATAATTTATTGGCTCACCGGGATAATAATATCTCGGTGCATTATTACCAAAAAACCCTGCATTTATCAATAGCATGGAGGCATATTTTTCGTTAAAGAGGTTATTGATTCCAACAAAAACATCAAGTTGAATCTTCTTCGATATATTATTTTTATACCCAACTTTTGTATTGACCACTTGATATTTATCGGAATATATCGAATTGTCATCCCGCATAGGGATTTCACCAACATGGTAATAATTGAGGTAAGCATAAAAACCAAAATTAGTGTTCAAATGAAAACTAGAGTTAAAGGAAAATTTGGGCATACCTGTGAGTTGATTGCCCGAATAATCATTATCTAAATATACGAATTCTTTAAATTTGAAATCATTGAAAGTGCCTGAATTTGAAAAAAGAAGATTTAGTTTTTTAGATTGAATAATGTAGTAATTCAAAGTAATTTCTAAACCATTGTATTGTGTGTTGCCTGCATTAACACCAATAAATTCATCCTCAGATGTCCTTCTTGCAACTAACAAATTATTAACGTTCATTCTATATAAAGCCACATCGTAAAAAAGTTTATTATGAATAAAATACCCACGGCTGCCAATTTCAAAATTCCATCCGGTCTCGGGTTTAATTTCTGTATTTATTAATCCATCGGGTAATAATGTTTCTTCTAAAGTTGGAGGCGAAAATCCATGACTTATGGTTGCATAAAGGCTTAAATTTTGACTAAATTGATGGGTGAGACCAATTTTTGGAGACAATATAGGTTCAAAACTATAATTCCCCGAAAAATCTTTACCATTGACATGGTATTCATCTTTCAACTTGTAAAAAGTTTGATTGAAGTTTAAGCCCAGAGTTAAAATTGTCTTATTTGTTAGTATATATTTCAAATCAAAAAACAGATTATAATAGGTTCTGGACTCTTTAAAATCGCTTAGAATATCTCCTTGAACGCTACCTGTATCCGGTGGAAAATCTTTATATAGATTTTCAAAAGTTTTGTAAGCATTTTTATCATAAAAAATTTCTCCGCCCAGAGTCCATTTTAGAATGTGCTTGAAAACTTCCGATTCCGATAAAATACGTGTTCTTAATCCTATGGCTTTGGTTTTTTCTTCTAAAATATTAAAGGGCCTTGGTTCATAGGAGTCTAAGAAAGAGGCAAATATACTTGTATATTGTTTGGTTTTTGAATTATAGGCATGTTGCCATGAGAGTCCAAGCAATGCCTTTTTATAATCTTCATATCCTTTTGCATCTCCCCAGGCGGGTGCTGCTGATTCGGGATTGTTGATATAGTCATCCTCGTTAAGTGAACTAGGAATAAATGCCTTTAGATCTATATAATTTCCAATGAAAATAAGTTTATTGTTATCGTTGAGGAAATGATTGGACGCAATTGTCAATACTTGTCTGTCCAATTCATTATTTTCACGATAGCCGTTGCTGTGGGTGTTCGAATAATTAATATTTGCAGAATTTTTTAGATCACCTAAATTTAAACCAAGTCCATATTTTCGGAATCCAAAAGATCCTATAGTATAACCGCCATCAATGGAATATTGGTAAAATTGTCCTTTATTTGGTATTAACTGAATAGTTCCTCCTAATCCGGCCCCGTAGATACTTGATGAAGGCCCTTTCCAAATCTCAATTCTTCCCAGACTGCTCATTTCAATATCCTCTATTGTTGATTCTCCCGAACCATTGGTGAGAGGAATATCCTGATAATATGCCCTGATTTTGCTTGTTCCAAATAAATTCCGGGAACCAATACCCCTGATGGTAATTCGATTGGTGGTCAATGTTCCATTTTGCATAAAAACGCCGGATACCGAGTTGAGAATTGGGGCATAATTTATTAAGTTATTACTTGTAATTTCCTGTTTTGAAATTACCGCTATCGCAGTAGGTAATTTTTTCAACTCACTTTGAAAATTACTCGTTGTAATTTGAATTTCCTCCAAATTTACAGGATTTGCTTGGAGGGAAATAACCAAAAAAGTGCTTTTTGTGATGGATATGGTTTTTGAAATGAATCCTTTTTTACTAAAAATATAGGTATCTGATTTTGGAATTATAAAGGTCCCGTTAATATCGCTTGAAGTGGAAAAATTAGCACTGAGATTTACAATTTGAACATTATCAATTTCTATAGAATTTTCAGCATCTATAATTTTGCCGGTAATATTTTGACCGTAAAAAGAAAAGCTTAGAATATATAGAAATAATAAAATGATAATTTTTTTCATAGCATAATTCATCTATTTTCTAAAATCATATACAACACCATTTATTATAGCATAATATAATTCTTCATTTTTAGTTAATAAAAAAGTGGGTTGACTTCCTATCTGTAGAGGTGATTTGGGAATTGTATTGTCTCTTGTAATGATTATGTCCTTAACAGCAATCAACTTTATTGGATATTTTGTAAAAATCAGATCGTCAGGAATAGAATCCATAGCTACAGTTGTATACCCATCTCTCAATAACTCTTCAAAATTTAAATTTTCAATTTCATTTTCAATTTCATTTGATAATATTTTTGGATAGGTTTTTCCAATTTTGAAACTCAGATTTTCTGCATCAATATTTTCATATCCATAAAAAGTGGATAAATCTCCAATTTCTCGTAGATAGCCAATAGGATACGAACTGCTTGGGTCATTGTAGTTAATTTTAGTCGTATTGATTCCAAGGTCAATCGTGTATTTTTTTCCAAGATATTGGAAAGTGACATTGGTTAGTTTTAGATCAAACAGTTTCCGATCATTTTTCGGAATTTCAGTATATTTTTTTATTGGAGTATCTTTATAATTATTTGTTGAAATAGAATGAATTGCTCCAAGTATGGATACAAAATTTAGTTTTCGGATAAATTGTTTTTCGGGATCATCTTTGTATCCACCAGATTCAATTAATATTGTGGAGGTTCCCCACTTTTGAATATTATCGCCAAAGGCCCGAGGTTCAAATTCATCGGAATATCGCCCCACTTGCCCGGGAGTATATTTTTGAACAATATCGTTCATCAGAACAATTATTTTCATGGCATTCCCACGAGTTTCATTAATGTCCTTTCCATAATTATATGCCGGAGCTAAATAGGAAATTGTAGCGGGTTTATTTGTTCGCTCTGCATTGTAATATTTACTTTGGTCATGCAGATTAAAACCAAAATCCGCTTGTACGCTATCTCGCGCAGATTTTAATATCTTTGCTTCAGGGCTTTGTAAACGTAAAGCATCTCGGTTAATGTCAATTCCAATTGCGTTTCTTCTTTGGAAAACTTCGGCACCATCGGGATTTAACATGGGAATAAAATGCAAGGTCACATTATTCAGCAGTTCTTTATTTTTTTTCAAATAATTAAAAATGTCAAAAATCGCCATGGTCGCAGTTGACTCGTCTCCGTGCATTTGCGACCATAGCAATATATTAGTCGCTCCATTTCCAATACTAACCATAGAAATCGATCTCCCTTGAATAGACCTGCCTAAAGTTTTTACTCTAAATCCTTTTTCTGATTTTAATTTTTCGATTAAGGGTTTAATATCACTGTGTTTAAACATTCTATGTGTGATACTGGATTCCTTATAGGATTCATATTCAACAAATAAGTTTCCGCTAAACGAATTTTGTTGAGATAAACCAAAAAATGGAAGGATAAAAAAGAGATAGATTATATTTTTCATATTTGATTTTATATTTTTTGGGGAATTGGTTTCCAGTTATTTTCTGAAGTTTTTTTTCGAATTGTATTTATAAAATCAACACCGGGATCCGTTTTTTCAGTTCGGTAGCCATCATCTTTTTCCAGCCATAATTCATGCCCTTCAAAATAGGTATATTCAAAATGTCCAATGACATATTCAATATCAGGATATTTATTTTTTAAATAACCGATTAATTTGACATTGGATCTGAGTTGTTTTTTGGTTAATGGTTTATCGCCAATACCACCAACATTTTCAATACCTATAGCACAATGATTTAAACCAATAACATGCCTTGCCATGGTGGTCTCGGGGAGTAATTGATAAATAGTTCCGTCCTGATCGATCAAAAATTGAGAAGAAACATTTAACGCACTTGCATTTGCAATATCAGGACGCCATTCGGGAAGCTTAGATGGATCAAAAGCTTCAAATGATTTCTCAAACGTTGGAATAACTGTCCAATGTACAACTACCATTTTTGGATTAATAGTAGGATTATTTTGTTTCAGGTCATAATGTTTTTCCAGGTATTCAAGAGTTAAATTGCTTCTTTCCTGGTCAAAAGTAATCGGTTTGTCGACTATTTTTATTGAATTACACGAAGCCAAAGAGAGAAAAATAATTAAAAACAAAAATATATATTTTTTCATTATAAATTTGAAATTTAGATGCCTCATAATAAGGAAACATTATATTTTAATAAGAATTCAAAAGTAAAATTACGAAAAATTGAAAAAAGATTATTGTTCCTTATAGTATTTCTAAAATAGTAATTTCTTAGAAAAACATTAGCTTTACATTAATTGGACAATTATGGAGAAAACAGCGTTGACGAATAGTGTATTAAAAAAGCTACCAAATCATTTAAGTGTTTTTATTAGAAAACAGCCATACGATGAATATACCTCGCAGAATCAAGCAGTTTGGAGATATATAATGCGAAAAAACATAGCTCATCTTGCTGGTATTGCCCACAAATCGTATCTTGTTGGTATTAAGGAAGCCGGAATAACGGTTGAATCCATTCCAAGGATGGAAGGTATGAACAGAATTCTAAAGAATATTGGGTGGGCAGCTGTTTCGGTAGATGGATTTATACCTCCAAATGCATTTATGGAATTTCAGGCGTATAATACCTTAGTTATTGCAGCTGATATCCGAAGTATTGATCATATTGAATATACACCGGCACCCGATATTATTCATGAAGCAGCCGGACATGCACCTATTATTGCAAATCCTGAATATGCTGAATATCTGCGTCGTTTTGGTGAAATTGGATCTAAGGCCATCGCCTCAATTAAAGATTATGAATTATACGAGGCAATAAGACATTTATCAATTATAAAGGAAAATCCCAAGACAGCACAAAAGGAAATTCGACGTGCAGAGGAAATAATATCAGAAATATCTTTAAATATGGGAGAAGTCAGTGAAATGGCTAAAATTAGAAATATGCATTGGTGGACAGTAGAATATGGCTTGATAGGAGACATAGAAAATCCTAAGATCTATGGAGCGGGATTATTATCCTCTATAGGAGAAAGTGAGTGGTGCATGCTCTCGGATGTTAAAAAATTGATGTACTCAATAGATGCCGCAAATATTGATTTTGATATTACTAAACCACAACCGCAGCTTTTTGTGACTCCAGATTTTGTCCATTTGAGTTTTGTTTTGGAAGAATTTGCAAATAAGATGGCTTTGCGAAGAGGGGGGCTTAAGGGAGTCGAAAAGTTAATTAATTCTAAGGATTTAGGAACTATTGAACTGAGTACAGGAATTCAGATATCGGGTAAATTTGTGGAAGTTATAGCGGATGAGTACAAGAATGTAGCATATTTTAAAACACTTGGCCCAACGGCCTTGGCTTATAAAAATAAAGAACTAATAGGGCATGATAAGTCCTATCACAAAGATGGTTTTGGATCTCCCGTTGGGAAATTGAAAGGCATCAATATAGCAATAGAAAACATGTCACCAACGGACCTGGAAGCCTACGGTATTTATGAAGGAAGATTTACAAAATTACAATTTGAGGGAGGCATAACAGTTGAGGGTGAGATCATCACCGGTAAGCGCAATTTACAAGGTAAAATTATTTTGATTTCATTTAGAAATTGTACGGTAAAAATAAGAGAGGAAATATTATTCCATCCTTCCTGGGGTATTTATGATATGGCGGTTGGTATTTCTGTCTTATCAGCCTTCTCTGGCTTAGCTGATCCAAACAGTTATGGTTTACAATTTGAATCTCCTAAAGAAAAGACAAAAACAATTAACTATACGCCGAGAGAAAAGGAATTACATAAACTATATGAAGAAGTGAGGCAATTAAGGGAAAAAGGAATATTAAATACAAAAAGATTAGAGGCCATATTTATCGATCTCCAAAATAGTTTTCCAAATGACTGGTTACTTCCCTTAGAAATTTATGAACTTTTCTTAATTGAAAAGAATGAAAAAATGAGTTCTCATGTCTTAAATTATTTAAATAATTTATCTAAACAAAAATCAATTGGACATTTAGTTCAGGATGGTATCAAAATAATAAATTCTAAGAGCTAAACTTATATTTGTGAAATTCTCAAGGTGTTGACCATCCCTTTTTCGTGGACCGGCATTGATGTTAGATTGATTACGAAATCACCTTTTTTTGCATAATTTCTTTTCAGAGTGATTTCATTCAGGTCTTGGACCGTATCATCCGTACTTACCATTCTATCATAAAACTGTGCCTTTACTCCCCAAAGAAGATTCAGCATGGCCAAAATTCTACGATTGTCAGAAAAGGCCAATATGTTAGACTTTGGTCTCCAGGATGAGATCTGGAAAGCCGTGTAACCACTGTTTGTCAATGTTGTTATGGCTTCTGCTCCAATTTCATCAGCAAGGTTTGCAGCTTGTCGACAAACAGATTTTGTTATAAATCTTTCATTTATACATTCCACTGAATTAACCGGACTATCAATTAACTCGGAATTTTCTACACTTACAATAATATTTCTCATGGTTTGAATAACCTCTTTTGGAAACTTACCAACAGAAGTTTCTCCAGATAACATTACAGCATCGGCACCATCCATAATAGAATTTGCAACATCATTAACTTCTGCCCTGGTTGGAACTTGACTTTCAATCATAGATTCCATCATCTGAGTAGCTATGATTACAGGTATCCGAGCTTCTTTAGCTTTTCTAACTAGGGTTTTTTGAATGATGGGTACCTCATGCATTGGTACTTCAACTCCTAAATCGCCTCGAGCCACCATCAATCCATCACAATTACTGGTTATTTGGTTGATATTTTTAACGGCTTCGGGTTTTTCAATTTTTGCAATAACAGGAATTTTATGATCCGAATTTTCTCTGACTAAATCGTTAATTTTATTAAGATCTTCTGCCGTTCGAACGAATGAAAGTGCAATCCAATCAACATCCAGTTCAATTGCAAATAAGGCATCTTTAATATCTTTTTCTGTGAGGGCCGGCAAAGAAATATTTGTGTTAGGGAGATTAACTCCTTTTTTTGATTTCAATTTTCCTCCACGAAGCACTTTCGTTTTAACTTCTGATTTTCGATCCGTATGAGTAACTTCAAACAACAATTTGCCATCATCAACTAAAATCTGTTCTCCAACTTCTACATCCAAAGGAAAGTTTTTGTAGGTCATATACGCCTTGTCGATCGTTCCCATACATTTTTCAGTTGTAAAAATAAAGGGTTCTCCCTTCTTTAATTTTACTTTATCATTCATAACTCCAACTCGTAACTTTGGACCCTGCAAGTCCGCCAATACCGCAACATTAAAATTACGATTCTCATTTATTTCTCGAATGTCTTTAACTTTTTGAGCAACATCATCATAGTCTGCATGCGAAAAATTAACTCTAAAAACATTAACCCCCAATACCATCATTTCTTCCATCATTTCTTTTGAATCAATGGCAGGTCCTAAGGTGGCAACTATTTTTGTTTTTTTTCTTATTTTCATTTTTAAAATATTAAATAATCCTTCGAGTTCAGGTCATTCGGATTAATTGTATATGAAGTTATTATTTTATTAGTATTATTTATTTTTGACAATATATTTTGTAATTCGTCAAACTCAATGGCTCCATTTATTTTTATAAAATAATCAACCTGCTTTTTTTCTGCGATCAAATAATAAACTTTTGTCTCTTCCCCAAATAAGTTGTCCCCAGACGGCACCACATTGGAAACGGTAACGTGTCTATTAGCAATTAAAGACCAAGATGTGAAGGTTACTCTTTCTTCGCAATTGAATACTGAAAATCTACAATTTAAACTTGGAAAATCCAGATCATTTTTAAATCTTTGTAAACGAAGGTCCAGGTTTTTGTTCAAAAAATAAGCCAATCTATAATCTTCCAAAGCAGAATGAATTCCGATTAATGTATAATCATGATCATACTCAAAATCGAAAGAATGAATTTTTGGCATTGCTGTAAACATTAATAATTAGCAAAAATAAAGATACTTTTGAAACTTATGGGGTAAAATTTATAAAACGTTAAAGATTATTTAGAAATCCTGATTATTTTATAAAGATATTTCATCAATTGGAAATTACACATTAATTAAGTGCTTTACTTTGTAGTAGGCTCTTTTAGACGCGATCTCTTCCGCTTTCTTTTTGGACGTTGCTCTTCCTTTTGAAATTATTTTACCATTTAAAATTAGTTTTACACTAAAATGTTTTAAGGCATCGTTTCCCGTATCTTCATATACATTATATCGCAGCTTATTTTTGTTTTTTTGGCACCATTCGATTAAAACACTTTTATAACTCGTAATTTTTCCTTCAAGTCGTTCGATATCTACGTAGGGTTCGATCACATTTTTATAAATAAATTTTACGGCGTAATTAAATCCTCTATCATGATGGATAGCTCCTATTATTGCTTCGAATAGATTACCGTGAATATTATCACCAAAGTTATGGTTGGGAATGTTACTTCTGATAAATTTTATTAATCCAAAATCTTTTCCTAATTCATTTAAATGTTCTCTGCTCACAATTTTTGAGCGCATTTGAGTTAGATATCCTTCATCCCCCTGGGGAATCTTTTTAAATAAGTAATTTGCTATAACGGCACCAAGAATAGCATCTCCTAAATATTCCAGACGTTCATAATTCATCGGGTAACCCTCAGATGTGAGATATTTCATGGAGCTATGTGTGAAAGCCTCTAAGTATATATCAAGATTTCTAGGTGTAAAACCAAGAATATTTTTTATGGCAAAATTGAAATTCTCATCTTCAACAGATGTAGAACTTATTATTTTGCGTATAAATTTCATTCAAATACTATTGCTCTATTTTTTTAAACAAAATACAAGCATTATGACCGCCAAAACCAAAGGTATTGCTCATAGCTATTTTAACGTCTCTTTTTTGTGCTTTGTTAAAAGTGAGATTTAATTTTGGGTCAATCTGATCGTCATCGGTAAAGTGATTGATCGTTGGAGGAACAATTCCATTTTTTATAGCAAGGATCGAAGCAATAGATTCTATTGCTCCTGCTGCACCAAGCAAATGGCCAGTCATGGATTTGGTTGAATTAATATTTAGATTATAGGCATGTTCTCCAAAAACCGCCTGAACTGCTTTTAACTCAGCAACATCGCCAAGTGGAGTTGAAGTTCCGTGCATATTTATAGCATCCACGTCTTCTGGTTGAATACCCGCGTCGACCAGACAATTTTTCATCACATTTTTTGCGCCCAACCCTTCGGGATGCGGAGCAGTTATGTGATGTGCGTCAGCAGATAATCCACCGCCAATGACTTCGGCATAAATATATGCACCACGAGCTTTTGCATGTTCATACTCTTCGAGTATTAACGCTCCTGCACCTTCGCCTAAAACAAAACCATCGCGATCTTTGTCGAATGGTCTGGATGCAGTTTTTGGGTCATCATTTCTAGTAGACAGTGCATGCATGGCATTGAAGCCGGCCATCCCTGCCATTATAACCGCCGCCTCAGAGCCTCCTGTGACAAAAATATCAGCTTGACCTAATCGTATATAATTTAAAGCATCGATTATTGCATTAGATGCGGAAGCACAAGCAGATACAGTTGCAAAATTTGGACCGTGAAGTTTATATTTAATGGAAATTTGACCGGGAGCGATATCAACGATCATTTTTGGAATAAAAAATGGGTTGAATCTGGGAGTTCCATCTCCTTTCGCGTGTTCTAAGATTTCATTTTGAAAAGATTCAATTCCACCAATACCTGCACCCCAAATTACACCAATCCTACCTCTGTCTTCTTTATCCAGATCCAATTTCGAATCAGCAATTGCTTCATCGGCAACAATCATTGCATATTGGGTGAATTTATCCATTTTGCGAGCATCTTTTCTGTTAATAAAATCAGTAACATTGAAATTTTTAATCTCACAAGCAAAACGAGTTTTAGATTTAGAAGTGTCGTAATAGGTAATAGGTGCTGCCCCGCTAACGCCGTTAGCAAGACCTTCCCAATACTCATTTACATTATTCCCAATTGGAGTTAAAGCACCCAATCCTGTAACAACAACTCGTTTTAATTCCATAAAATATGGTTTAATTTTTTAATTATATTACAAAAAGTACGAGCAATACCCATGAGATATAGCTCGTAACTATTTTGTAAATATAATAATTACTTTTTAGCTTCTTCAATATAGCTAATAGCTTGACCAACAGTACCTATGTTTTCAGCTTGGTCATCCGGAATCTGGATATCAAATTCCTTTTCAAATTCCATGATTAATTCTACTGTATCTAGTGAATCTGCTCCTAAATCGTTTGTAAAGTTAGCTTCGATAGTAACCTCATTTTCGTCAACGCCTAATTTATCAACGATAATGGCTTTTACTCTTGATGCAATGTCTGACATAATTTTTAATTTTAAATTTAAATAACGCTGCAAAAATAATATATTTTAGAACTAAATCTATTAATTCTGCTAAAAAATATATTTTTACGATTTAAAAATAAACAAAAATATATTTTTTCTTATTAGATTGTTAATAATTATTCTTTTTTTTGTGTTTTAATTTATCAAAATCGTAAAATGATTCGATTAATTATATTTGCATCCGGCTCGGGGACCAATGCGGAAAATATCATTAGATATTTTAATAAAAGTGAGAAGTGTAAAATTTCATACGTCTTAACCAATAATAGCAGAGCTGGAGTAATTGACAGAGCAACATCTCTTGGAATTAATTCCAGAGTTTTTACCCGGAAGGAATTTTATGAGACTAACGATATTATTGAATTTTTAAAAGAGGAAGCAGATTTCATCATTCTTGCCGGATTTTTGTGGAAAGTGCCTCAAAATGTCCTTGATAATTTCCCAAACAGAATTATTAATATTCATCCGGCATTATTGCCTAAGTTTGGTGGAAAAGGAATGTATGGAATGCATATTCACCGTGCTGTTGTTGATAATAAAGAAAGCGAGACCGGGATCACAATTCATTACGTAAACGAAAATTACGATGAAGGATCAATAATTTTTCAAAAAAAAGTTTCCCTTACAAATATGGATACTCCGGAGAATGTGGCAGAAAAAATACACGTATTGGAACAGGTGAATTTTCCTAAAATAATTGAAGAAATATTATCGAAAGAATTTTAATGAAAGTGCATATTTATACTGATGGCGCATGCAGTGGAAATCCTGGAAAAGGAGGCTATGGCATTGTCATGGAATGGGTTGGAAAGCCATATAGTAAAGAGTTTTCCGAGGGATATCTTAAAACAACGAATAATCGGATGGAATTATTAGCTGTGATTATTGGCTTAGAACAATTAAAAAAAGACGGACTACATGTTATAGTCTTTTCCGATTCTAAATACGTTGTGGATTCGGTAGAAAAGGGTTGGGTTTTTAATTGGGTGAAAAAGGGATTTAAAGGTAAAAAAAATGCGGATCTGTGGAGACGATTTCTAAAAGTTTATAACAAGCACCAAGTGAAATTCCAATGGATAAAAGGGCATAATGATCACGCTCAAAACGAGCGATGTGATACGTTAGCTGTAGCAGCTTCTCAAAAGAATGAATTGCTGGTTGATGAAGGCTATGAAAGCCTAAATACAAACAGTGGAAAATTAGATATTTAAATTATTAATATCTATTTCTTTGATTTAAAAGTGAATTTATCCCAGACTTTACCTTCTGTGTCAATCATTTCAAAAGTGACCTTCTTTTTATTTATCTTAACAGAAACCACAAAGAACATCGGATTATCAAAAAATGATTCTTCACCTGAAGCGGGATGAAATTTAAACTTTTCAGTATCCATATCTGTTAACCTGCCATAGTATGAATCCCCTGAGATCGCGTCATCCTCCCGTTTCAGGTCATATATAGTTGCACCTGCACCGGCAGACACTATATAATTAACACTTTCTCTTTCTGTTCTGTAGTAAATGTGGTCGTGTCCTGAGAATACCGCATCGACCTTATATTTAGTAAATAATTTAGTTACGGCATTGGTTTTGCCTTCCACATCATTATAACTTTTATGACCCACGGTATAATAAGGCCTGTGCTTAAAAATAAAGATATGCATTCCTTGCGCTTCTTTCAATTCTTTCTCCAACCATTCCATCCTTTCCTCACTATCTGAAACCTTTATCCAATCTAATGCAATGAATTTTGCGTTACCATAGGTAAAGCTATATAAAGGGTCCTTCAAGCCAAAAAAATCGCCAAAATTCTCAACTCCTGAATCGTAGTTTTCCTGACCTGTATTGCTTTTCGGCCCACCAATTTCATGATTACCTAAGGTGGGCCATGTGGGGTATTTTCTAAAGAACCAACCAGCATCCTTATCCAGGTCACGATACAATTCTTCTCCGATATCTCCGCCTCCTCTATTTACCAGATCTGCAGTGGTTAAACAGAATTGAGGTTCCAATTTATCAGCTATTTTCAATACATCCGGCAGATGATCGCTTCCTTTTGAATCACCAAATACCACAAAATGAATTGGCTTTTTTAATTTTACTTTTCCATTTGATCTTTTTTTGACATTTTGATTTCTGAGCACTTCCATCCCCGGTTCCGGATTGTAAGGTGCTTTGTTGGTAATGGAGCTTAGTTACGTTTTTTGGGCACTGGAGATCAGGAAAGTGACTAAAAAAAATAGAGTAATAACTAGTTTTGTTTTCATTTGTATTTGGATAAAAATAATTTGTGCAAAGATAAATAATGAATTTTAAATAAGGTTAAATTATAGTAACATATTCTTCGCTCTAATCACAGCCTCAACAAAAACATCAATTTCTTTTTTTGTATTGTAAAAGGAAAACGAAGCACGGATAGTTCCTGGAATATTGTAAAAATCCATTATGGGTTGAGCACAATGATGACCTGTTCTTACTGCAATACCCAATTTATCTATGATAGATCCTATATCATAGGGGTGAATACCATCAATATTAAAGGAAATTACGGCAACTTTGTTTTTGGATGTTCCATAGATCTTTAATCCATCAATATTCAATAGTTTTTTCGTAGCATAGTTTAAAAGCTCATTTTCATAAGGAGCAATATTTTCAAATCCGATTTTATTCATATAATCAAGTGCAATACCAAAAGAAATTCCTCCAGAAATATTAGGGGTTCCGGCTTCGAATTTATGGGGTAGATCGGCATAGGTTGTATTTTCGAAAGTGACTTCATGAATCATTTCTCCCCCTCCTTGATAAGGAGGTAATTTATTCAGCCATTCTTCTTTGCCGTATAACATACCAACACCTGTTGGTCCACAAATTTTATGAGCGGAGCATACATAAAATTCGCAATCCAACTTTTGTACATCCGGTTTGATATGTGGTACTGCTTGTGCTCCGTCAATCAAAACAGCAGCTCCAAATTCATGAGCCTTCTCTATTATTTCTTTTATTGGATTAATTATCCCTAGTGCATTAGAAACATGCCCAACAAACACAATTTTCGTTTTTTTGGATAATAATTTATTGTATTCTTCGAGGATTAATTCCCCTTCAAGGGAAATTGGGATCACTTTTAATACAGCGCCGGTTCTTTCACATAACATTTGCCACGGAACTATATTACTGTGATGTTCAAGAGTAGAAACGATGATCTCATCTCCTTTTTTTAAGAGCGAGCTAAACCCTGAAGCCACTAGATTGATTCCGAAAGTGGTTCCGGAGGTTAAAATTATTTCGTGAGATTTTGAAGCATTAAAGTGTTTTTGAATTTTAACTCGTGCTTTTTCGTAAGCATTTGTTGCTTCCTGGCTTAAAGTGTGAACCCCACGATGAATATTGGCATTATAATTACTGTAGTAATCAACTATAGAATCAATAACGACCATAGGTGTTTGAGAAGTTGCTGCATTGTCAAAGTAGATCAAAGGATACCCATTAACTTCTCTTTTTAAAATTGGAAAATCCTCGCGAATTTTATTTACATCGATCATTTTTCTTCTTTAGAATGATTCTAAATACAAAAGTACAAAACTACTTTTGAATAGTTTTAATAATTAGTCTATTAAGTGATAAAAAAAATGAAGTATTTTTTATAGGATTGTTTTCTCTCCATGTTAAATGTTATTTATGAAACTATGGGGATAAGTCTATGATGTATGTTCTTCATATTGCAATTTGGATAATCAAAATTATCCTTAATTTTGTGGTTCTTAATTATAGATCCATGCGAAACTTATTTTTAATCTTCTACACAGTCTTATTGATATTTAAATATTTAGATTCTTCGACTACGCTCAGAATGACATTATAATTTCCTTTTCAGACAGCTTCTATAAACTAACATCAAATGATAAGTATTGCATGGTTTATAGGTGTACTAATGCAGCCTTACCTGCAAGGAATCTGAATTTAGTACTTAGAGAACCCTTAGCTTTAATCTTTAAAAGGAGTTGGAGTTACTCGTGCTAAGTAGTTAAATTATTCTTTGTATATCAACCTCGAAAGTAGATTGAATCTCGAAATGACCTCTTTAAGAATTACATTTCAAATCCAAAATCTACTTTTAATTTCTTTGCAATTAACTTGATAATTCTTGTTTTCAGCGCAGGAATTTTAATTTTTTCAACAACATCATTTCCAAAGGCAAATAACAATAAAGCTTTGGCCTCTTTTTTCGGAATTCCTCGGGACTGCATATAAAAAAGAGCATTTTCATCCATTTGTCCAACAGTGCATCCGTGGGAACATTTAACATCATCAGCAAAAATTTCAAGTTGAGGTTTGGCATTAATGGAAGCTTTATCTCCTACTAATATATTATCGTTTTGCTGGTAAGCATTTGTTTTTTGAGCTTCTTTATTGACGATAACTTTTCCGTTAAAAACACCTGTAGAAGCATCATCAAAAATACCCTTGTACAATTCATGGCTCTCGCAGTTTTCAAATTTGTGATTTACCAAAGTATGGTTATCCACATGCTGTTTATCCTCAATAATCGTAATCCCGTTTAAATTTGACGTGATATGTTCTCCTTCGTGATAAAACTCTAAATTATTTCGTGTTAACTTTCCACCGAAAGAAAAAGTACTAACACTTACTACACTACTTTCCTTTTGTTGGATATAAGTATTATCTATTAATGACGCCGATTTTTTGTCATTTTGTACCTTATAAAAATCCACAATTGCACGTTTGTTAGCAAATATTTCGGTCACCGCATTTGTTAGAACCACATTGTCATTTAAACTTTGATGACGTTCATATATTTCTACGTGGGAATTTTCACCTACAACCACTAAATTTCTTGGTTGCAACATAATTTCAGTTTCTGCTCCGGTCGAAAAGTAAATTATTTGGATGGGCTTTGGCAGTACGGTGCTTTTTGGAATATTAATAAAAGCACCTTCTTTTGAAAAAGCAGTGTTGAGAGAGGTGAGACTCTCCTTCTTTGAAGCAATTTCCCCAAAATAACGATCAATGATCATTTTATATTTTGGTCTTTTTAATGCGGATGACAGGATGCAGATATCTGCAATTTCATGAGATGTGTCAGACAAAAAAGAGCTGTAAACACCATCGACAAACACAATTTTATAAGATTCAATTTCATGTAAAAAGTAGATCTTAACATCCTTGTATTCCAGTGATTGATTATTTTTCGGAAAGACACTATAGTCATATTTCAGTATGGAATTCAAAGAAGTATACTTCCATTCTTCTTCCTTTTTTGAAGGAAATCCTTTCACTTCGAAATTCGAGATCGCATCACTTCGAATATCATGCACGTGTGAATCTATGTCTATATCAACATTATTTTCAAATGCCATGAATGATGATATAAGCTTTTCTTTTAAATCCATTTTTTAAAGTTTAATAATTCAAACGAATAATCTATTTCAACCAGTCATAACCTTTATCTTCCAGTTCGTGAGCCAATTCCGGTCCGCCCGATTTAACAATTTTACCATCATGTAAGACATGTACAAAATCTGGAACTATATATTCCAATAATCTTTGATAATGTGTAATCACAATTACAGCATTATCTTCATTCTTTAATTTGTTAACTCCGTTAGCAACAATTTTTAAAGCGTCAATATCTAAACCGGAATCTGTCTCATCTAAAATAGCCAATTTAGGTTCGAGCATTGCCATTTGAAAGATCTCATTTCTTTTTTTCTCACCACCTGAGAAGCCTTCATTTAGTGAACGAGATAAAAATTTTCTATCCATTTCAAGTAGGTCAGATTTTTCTCGAATTAATTTTAACATGTCTTTCGCTGGAAGATCCTCCAGACCAGTTGCTTTCCGCTTCGCATTAATGGCAGTTTTGATAAAATTTGTCGTCGTAACCCCTGGTATTTCAATAGGATATTGAAAGGATAGAAAAACTCCTTTATGTGCACGCTCATCCGGAGATAATTCCAAAATACTTTCTTCATCCAATACAATATCACCTTCTAAAACATCATAAGTTTCATTTCCAGCAATTACCGATGCGAGTGTACTTTTGCCCGATCCGTTAGGTCCCATAATGGCGTGAATTTCACCAGCTTTTATTTTTAAATCGATGCCTCTAAGAATTTCTTTGTCTTCTATTCCGGCGTGTAAATTTTTTATTTCTAACATTATTCTAATTTTGAAAATTTCATGATTTGAAAATTTGATAATGAACTATAGCATTGACAAATTATCAAATTGAGCAATCGGTTAATCAACCAACGCTACCTTCTAAACTTATTTCTAATAATTTTTGAGCTTCCACTGCAAACTCCATAGGTAATTTATTTAACACTTCTTTGCTAAACCCATTGACAATTAACGCAATAGCCTTCTCTGTATCTATCCCTCTTTGATTACAATAGAAAAGCTGGTCTTCGCCAATCTTACTAGTGGTTGCCTCGTGCTCAATATGAGCTGTTTTATTTTTTACCTCGATATACGGAAAGGTATGGGCCCCACATTCATTTCCCATGAGCAGTGAATCACATTGCGTAAAATTTCGAGCATTGTCTGCTCGTGAATTAATCTGTACTAATCCTCTATAAGAGTTTTGTGATCTCCCCGCAGATATTCCCTTGGAGATAATAGTGCTTTTAGTATTTTTTCCTAGGTGGATCATTTTGGTGCCCGTATCTGCCTGTTGGTAATTGTTGGTTACAGCGATGGAGTAGAATTCGCCTACCGAATTATTTCCTTTCAATATACAACTTGGATATTTCCAGGTAACCGCACTGCCAGTTTCTACTTGTGTCCAGGATATTTTTGAATTTTCATGGCAAATGCCGCGTTTTGTTACAAAATTATAAACGCCGCCTGTTCCTTCGGCATCTCCTGGGAACCAGTTTTGAACCGTAGAATATTTAATTTCAGCATCATCTAAAGCTATCAATTCTACGACTGCCGCGTGTAACTGATTTTCGTCTCGAGCCGGCGCTGTACAGCCCTCTAAATAGCTAACATAACTACCCTTGTCGGCAATAACCAGAGTTCTTTCAAACTGACCGGTACCCCCTTCGTTTATTCTAAAATACGTGGACAATTCCATAGGACATTTTACCCCTTTCGGGATATAACAAAATGAACCATCTGTAAATACGGCCGAATTTAACGCCGCATAGAAATTATCAGTTTTGGGAACGATAGTGCCCATATATTTTTTAACCAATTCCGGATGATCTTGAATAGCTTCAGAAATAGGACAAAAAATAATTCCCTTTTCGGCTAAGGTCTCTTTAAAAGTTGTTGCAACAGAAACTGAATCAATAACAATATCAATAGCCACTCCTGAGAGTCTTTTTTGCTCATCAATGGAAATACCCAGTTTTTCAAATGTTTTTAATAATTCAGGGTCCACTTGGTCAAGGCTTTCCAATTCCTTTTTTTGCTTTGGAGCTGAATAATAACTTATACCTTGAAAATCAGGTTTTTTATAAGAAACATTCGCCCATTGAGGCTCTTCCAATTTTTGCCAAATTTCAAAGGCTTCCAAACGCCAATTGGTCATCCATTCGGGCTCATTTTTCTTTTTGGAAATAGCACGTACCACATTCTTATCTAACCCTTTAGGAAAAGTATCCGATTCAATATCGGTATAGAAACCATACTCATATTCCTGAGTTTCAAGTTCTTTCTTTAAATCGTCTTCGGTGTATTTCATTATAATTCAATGATTAAATAATTCAATGATTCAATTCTGCTATTGAAATTCGCTGTTCTTTAAATATTTTATAAAGTTTGCTAATTGTTTAGAAATTTCTGTAGCACTACTTCTTAATTCATTGTACTTGCTACTCTCAATTTGATTAAGTTTTTTGGCTATTGATAATAAATTTCGGCATTCACCACAAGACCCTTTAGCTATGTATAAAAACTTTACAAATTGTCTGTTTGATTGTAATTCAAACCCCTCGGCTATATTGTTTGATATAGATAAAGTAGCTCTTTCTAATTGATTTATGATATTTCTGTTTATTGATGTTTTATTGGTTAATTCAAAAATTGCAATTGTAAAATCAAATGATTTCGAATATACCTCTATATCTTCAAAGGATTTCATTGTGAGGTTTTAATCATTTAATTTTAAATCATTTAATTCTCGTTAGAGAGAGAAGCTTTCCCCACACCCGCATGTTCTTTGTGCATTAGGATTTTTAAAAATAAAACCAGCTCCATTTAATCCACCTGAATAGTCTAAAGTAGTGCCAATGAGATATAAAAAACTCTTTTTATCGACTATGATCTTAACATCGTTATGCTCAAATATTTTATCTCCTTCGTTCGACTTATGATCGAAATTTAGATCGTAGGATAATCCTGAACAGCCACCGCTTTTAACACCAACTCTGACAAAATCACTTTTAGCATCAAAACCATCATCTTGCATTAGTTCAATCACTTTCTTTTTTGCCTTATCGCTTACCTGTATCATAATAAATTAGATTCATTCTAAATAAGTGCAAATATAAACTAAAATATGTTATTGTGAAATAAAAAAAAATAGGGTCGCTACACAATAATATATTTTTTTTTGCAGGCCGAAAAAGAGGCAATATTCAATTAGCTGGGTCGTTTCGGATATTAAGAATTTTACCTAGTTATTAACACATTGTTAACAAAAAACAATTTAAATCAATATCTGGGACATAAATAGTTGAAATAGAAGATATTAAATAAAACATAAAGATATGACAACCGAACCCTCCCTAGTCGGTGACATTGAAAAAATGGATGATTTAACCCTGTTATCACATGATAAGAATGTGATGACAAGGCCATTGCATTTGACAAATATTAGCAATAACAAAAAAAAATTAATGAGTAATTTAACAATTTGTACTCATAATATTATAACCCGTCTGAGATTAAAAAGGTCGATTTTATTCAAATCTTTTTTAATTTTTGTATTCCTTTTATTATCTGCCAATACCTTATTTTCACAATCACTTGGAGATTACAGGTCTGTTAATACCGGATCCTGGACTACTTTAAATACTTGGCAATACTACAATGGGTCAGCATGGGTTCCTGCAATTTCCTATCCCGGTCAAAACAGTGGAACGAACGATGTGTCTATTGAGGGGGGTGATACAGTTACTTTATCTTCCTCGATCAGTAATAGTTTTAATTCACTTACTATTGGTGATGGTACTGGTGCAACAGAGACTCTTACCATAAGCGCAACATCATCTTTAAACACGCTTTTATTGACCGTTGAGAGTGATGGTTATATGAATTGGACTTCTAATGTTACTTTTTCATTACCAGCTGGTGCATCCATAGTTATTGTTGCAGGAGGAGATTTGGACGGATCACCGTGTAGCGCCGCAAAAAGAATTGTAATTGGCACTGTAATAATATCAACCTGTAATGGAGGCGCCGGTGCTATTTATGATTTTGATGATTTAATATCGGCAGGAGGATATACGGATCCAGTTTCTGATTTAAGTTTAAATAAAAACATAACGTATGGAGCTTTTGGCTCAGGTGAAGTAACCTTTACACTCACAGTAACAAATGATGGTCCAGATGACGCAACCGGTGTCACAGTGGATGATGATTTACCTAGTGGATATACTTATATTAGTGATAATTCTGGTGGTAATTATAGTTCAGGTACAGGTATATGGAATATTGGTAGCATTGCCAGTGGCAGTTCTGCGTCCTTAGATATTGTAACTCAAATCAACTACTCAGGTTCAAGTAATTATACTAATGTCGCGGAGGTGGAGACCTCAGATGTTTCAGATTCAGATTCGACTCCGGGTAATGGCAATAGTTCTGAGGATGATTATGATACAGCTGCCATTTCATTGGTAAACTTGAGCATATCCAAATCGGTTGATGATGCAAATCCATGTGTTGGAACGAATGTTGTATTCACAATAAGTGTTTCTAATTTCTTCTTCTTCTCAGCCCTTGGTGTGGAAGTAACGGATTTATTACCTAATGGATATACTTATATTAGTGATAATTCGGGAGGTGATTATAATTCGGGAACAGGTGTTTGGCAAGTAGACCCTATTTCGGCATTTGGGTCTCAATCAATTGCAATAACAGTCTCCGTAAATACATCCGGAGATTATAACAATATAGCCTCAATTACAGCCTCTGATGGATATGATGTTTCATCGGGAAATGATACGGCTAGTGAGTCTGTAACCGCTAACCCAGCCCCATTAGCTGATGCACCCTCAGATGTAGAGTCTTGTGACAGTTATACTTTACTAGCCTTGACCAATGGGAATTACTATACAGGAACAGGAGGAAC